>MDSV01157884.1_pt1 | contig 18341 bp, 8 predicted proteins | sample 810851 | NCBI WGS metagenome assembly MDSV01 (sample SAMN05326640, study PRJNA326480) | marine metagenome | isolation source: seawater | place: Atlantic Ocean: North East | collected 2012 | reverse complement strand
GTGACATCACCATTAAATACAGTAATTCTATCTCCACCAATAATAAAGGTATCTCCAATAATATAGGTATTTACACCGCCATCTATATTTACGTTGGTTATGTTTGTAATACTTCCACCATCAATAACTCCAGTAAATGAACCTGTGAAAGATCCTGTATTTGTTGCAAATAATTCATTTGATTCATTTACACAGATTGTTTTTCCATCAACTCGAACTCCAATAGAATCTCCATCAATAAATTCAAAAAGGTCTGCGCTGAAACTTGCTTGTCCTCTTAACCAAGAACCAGACTTATTTATATTTGTAAGAGAAACTGGATAAGAGAATGATGCTGATGTCCATCCAAGTATACCTCCAACAAAATCATGCTTTTCACTTATTGATTGACTATGCAATCCATATATTCCGCCTTGATAGTGAGGTGAATTATTTCCAACCGATGCAGATCCATGTGCATAAGGATTACTACCCGTTATCGCAGAAAGATTACCATTTGTTGGAGTATCACCTATAAAGTCTGCAGATGCTATGCTATCATTTATTGCACCGTATATATGTAAAGCAAAATGCTGTCTTACTGGATGAGTAGTAGTAAGAGAACTTGGAAGTGCATAAACATATCCTGAAAAACAATCATATAGTGGATATGCTTTACCTACAAATAGTCCATAATCAGCTTTATAGTGGTCTGTTAAGTGGTTTGTCCAGTCTGCATCTGTTCCCGTTAAATCTGTTCCTGCATTTGATGTTGAACTATCATTATGTCTATAGTGATATCCACCTCCAGCACCTGCACCAGGTACCGTTGATGTTGTTGCATCTGTTTCATCGACCATTGCAAATACAATAACATTGCTATCAGGAACTCCATCCTTCATGATTGGAGAATTTTCTAAATAATATGCAGATGAACTATAACCATGAGATGCAAAATCATCAGATCCTACATAGTATCCATTTGCTTCATCATTTTGTGTCGTTCCTCCTGGATATGGTGGCCATGTAACAGAAGATAAACTACCAGTAATACCAGAGCCTGGTTCAAATTGGTCTTGATTACCAACAGCTGGCCATGACATCCAAGATAACCATCTCTCTGCTGGTAAAGTTCCTGGTCCTGGACCTGCAGAACCTTGGCCAACATAAATATTTCCTTTCCAATAAGGGTATCTCTCCCTCATTTCTTTTTCAAATTTTGGTATTACCCATCGTACTAAAAGTCCTGGAGTATATTGAGCATTACTACCTCCATGAGGATTACTGCTAACCAAATTCATACTTGTATTATCTATGATTATATAGATATTTGTATCACCATGAAGATGGCAGCAACAATTATCCTTGTCCATAAATCCAAGTCCACAACCTAGAGCAATTGCTCCTATTTCCTCTGATTGTGAGTTATACATTAAAATATCACCATATTCATTGGTAATATTTAAGCTATTTGATTCTGTTATTTGTGTTATGTGATAGTGGCTGGCGGTTATAGAAGTAAAAGTATTGTTTCCACCATAATAATTATATTCATTTCCACCAACATGGAAGTCGCCTTCAATAGTCCAAAAGTTTATACCACCATGAATAATTACAGGGCCTGTATTTATGTTTATATCGCCTTCAAATGTACCAGTAAAAGAACCAGTATAAGAACCGGTGTTTGTAGCAAATAATTCGTTTGCTTCATTTATACATATTGTCTTTGCATCAACTCTAACACCTATAGAATTTCCATCAATAAAGGCAAATAAGTCTCCACTAAATGTTGCTTGTCCTTGTGCCCAAGAACCTGATCTGTTTATTGTTGCAGAATCTACAGGATAAGTTAAATTATCATACCAACCTGCAACTCCTCCTGTGAAATTGTGTTTTTCATTTATTGATTGGCTTTTTAATCCATAAATTCCACCTTGATACCAAGGAGAAAGTGCTCCTACAGAATTTGCAGCATTAGCATAAGGATTACTTCCTGTTATTGCTGAAAGATTACCTCCTGTTGCTGTTTGTCCTATAAAGTCTTCAGAACTTACAACATCAGTTTCTATTGCTGCATAGACATGTAGAGCAAATCTTTGCCTTGCTCCATGTGTTATATTGTTTGAACTTGGAAGAGCATATACATATCCTGTAAAGCAGTCATATTTTGGGTAAGCTGCACCAATAAACAATCCATAATCTCTCTTGTAATTGTCTGTTATTTGGTCACTAAAATCTGAAGAAGTACCTGTATTATTGTCTCCTACGGTTCCACCATCGTGATAATCTGTTTGTGTTTCATCAACAAGTGCAAATACAATAACATTTTTATCAGGAACTCCATCTTTAATAATTGGAGAATTTTCTAAATAATAGTCTCTTGTATAATTACCATAGGCAGTAAAGTTATCTGAGTCTATATATGTTCCTGTTGTTTCGTCTGTTGTTGTGCCATTTGCACTCCACATAACAGAGTTCATACTTCCAGTAATACCAGATCCAGTTCCGTTTGAATCAATTCCCTGGTTTCCAACAGCTGGCCATGCCATCCAAGATAACCATCTTTCAGACATATTTGTGCCACCAAATGGCATTTGACTACCTTGTCCTACATAAACATTACCTTTCCAATAAGGGTACTTATCCCTCATATCTTTTTCAAACTTGGTAATTACCCATCTTGTAAGAATTGCTGGAGTATCAATTGCCGTTCCAGTTATATTTAGACTTGTTCTATCTATAAAAATATAAATGTTTGTATCAGCATGTAAATGACAACAACAGTTGTCTTTGTCCATATAACCAAGTCCACATCCAATTTCAACATGTCCGACTTCACCTGAACTTGTATTATATACCATTATATCACCAAAATTATTTGTTATGTCAATTCCAACAGAACTTGTAATATTGGTAAGATTATTTATGACAATAGGTCCGTTTAGTATTACATCACCTTGGTCATTATCAATTATTTCTGTGACTACACTTGTTGGTGCCAAATGCCATTCATTGTCCATACATATATTATCTATATAGACTTTTTCTGCACACATGTGTCCTTCTATATTATAGAATTCAAACATGAAGTCAAAAACATCTCTTCTATCAGGATGAGATAATCCTTTAGGAAGCGGTAATAAATAATCATATTGGTGTGGCGTTACTCCATCTCTGTGGTATGGCTTAACAGATATTTCTTGGAAATACCATAGACCTCTTTCTATCTCAAACCTAAATTCTCCTACAGCATCGGCGTCGGCCTTGAATGGGAACCTAAAATTAACTTCTAATACATGGTCTACTCCAGCATATCCTTCTACCTTTTTTATGTCAACAACAGTTCCTTGTGGCTGAGATGCATTATTTATTTCTCCAATTAACCTTCCTAAGCCTGGTCTATTTGTATCATCTTGAAATGCGTCACCAAATCCAAAAATATCTAATCTAGGAGCAGATAAAGTAGGTCCATCGGCAACTGTGAATGGGTTTGTAGAACCTAATCCTTCAATAACACCTCCATTTTTTGGAGGATTAACTGTAAATGGTGTTTTTGACGTTGGTCCTACTGTTAATGTACCAACTCCATGTGCAACACCTGTATTTTTGTCCGTTAGATCTATTAAGTCTCGTCCTTTAACATATCCAGAAACTTCTAATATATAATGTTTATCTTTGTGAAAGGATGCAGAAACCGTACTTTTTAGATCTATGTGTTTTTTAAGTTCTACAGGATTTCTTCCAACATTATCATCAAGTGGAGAAACTTCTCCTAAAGTACCAACCCTAAGTGAAGGTCTCATTGGAACAAAATCTGTATGCAAATGGTCTGCAAAAGACTTAGATACTATTTCTAATGATGGAGCTTCTAAACCTACGGCTGAAGTTTCCCAATATCTTGCAAAATATCTAATATCACTAGGATCTGTAGAACTATTTAGATGGTCAAATTTACCACATGGTATATTCTTAAATCTAATTTTATTATAGTGTGGTGATTCAGATACAATCAATAATTCTTGTGATTCTACAACTAGATCGGAACACATTACATAATCGTCTGGTCTAGATTCTGCTCTAACATACGACTTTATTCTATGTACGTCACCAGAATATGGATCTAGATTTCTAACCTGTACTCCTGCATATGTTGTAAGGTATTTTGTTTCATCGCCTTCAGGATCTGGATACCTACTATGAGAATATGGAGGCATTGCCCAAGTTAATGTAAAATTACTTGGTTCAAAGTCTTGATGCATTACCTCATGTAATGTATTTCCAGAGCCTTGAAAAGTTGTGTGTGGACTTGATACCAACATTCTTGTTGGAGATAAAACCTGCAGGATGCTTGTAAAATATGAAGCTTCAGAAGCTATATCATCTAGTCCGTCTCCATCTTCAACCAAGGTATTTAATGCAGACTCAGAAGGTTCTAAACCAACAATCTCTTTTGCATCAAAGAATACTGTTCCATTCTCCATATCTTGCACAAAACCACCAAAATCAGATCCTGTTAGTTCTAGATATATTTGTTCTCTTTGTTTTTGATATGATATTTTTGCATCAGTATTGTGTGAAGAAGAAAGCTGGTAAATAGAACATGTTAGTTCGTTCTGTATAACAGGATTCTGAGTTGTTAGTGCAGACGATAGTGATGAAGTTAATTTAGTATTAAAGTGACTAATGTAGTATGGTAATTTTAATTCAGATACTTCTACTTGTGGAGGGTTAATATATGTTATTTCAGAGGTATTTAATCCATCTCTATTTATATATACCCTCTTTGCCCATCGTATATTAAAGGTGTTGGTATTTCTAACAGGTTGAAGTCTTGCTCCTACAACTTCTCCTCTTGCAACAGAAACAATAGTTACCTGACCATATCCTTTAGGTCGTGATTCGTCAACTTCAATTACTAGCCCAATTGAACCATCACTTTTTCTGTTGTCTAATAATCGTACAGGTACTAGGTCACCATCAGCGTCTAATACTTCAATACCTATTTCTGCATTGTCTAATAATGTTTCAGAATCAGGCTTAATGTAAAAGATATTTCTACCTGCATGTAGTTCAGGTCCAATTCCCTGTACGTTAAAATAATTCTCCGAGTCGCCTCCATGTTCTATCTCGACAGGAATAGAATCATAACCGAGGTATTTCAAAGGATTTTGTAACGCAGGATCCTTGAATGTTCGTTGTATTGTCGCCACCTATGAAGTCTCCATTATATTACGCTTTTATACCATATATAAATATAGCGTAAGTAACGAATTAGTTATAGAGTACCTTAGATAGTCCTTGTCGTTTGCTTATTTCTAATAAATTGTCGGTAATATCACGCATCAAATCAATATGGCTAATTACCATAATATATTCAAATTCAGTTTTTAAGTAGTCAAACAACATAAAAATAGAATTTAAGTTATTTGTATCTAAATTACCAAATCCTTCATCAATTGCTAAGAAATTTGGCCTTGGTAAATTAGAAACATTGATTAGACCTACTCTAATCGCAAGAGAACTTATGAATTTTTCCATACCCGATGTAAGTTCTAGTGGCCATTTTTTATCATCACCATAAGATATTTGTGTATTGATATTCTTTCCATCAACATCAAACTCAATGTTAAAGTCAACAATTTGTGACAAAATTGTATTTACTTCTTCTTGTATATATGGTAAAATATTTGACACCAGTTCATAAGGTACACCATTTCTTTGGATTGCATTGAGATAATATTCGTATGCCTTATATTTTTCTTCTAAGTCATGTGCTTGTTCTATTGAACCTGTTATAGACTCTATAGTCTTATTTGCAACTGATATATTACTAAAAGACTCTTGAAGATTGTTTGAATTAGTAGACTGTTCATCAGATATTTCATCTAATTGCTGATTCAATAAGTCTATTTTCTTTTGGGTTTTTGAATTACTTCTGATATTTTCTTCGTTTTGGTAGTAATTTTTAATTTCTTTTTCTAGTGTGACAAGATTTCTAGTTTTTTCTCGCAACTCAGATCTACGCTGAACTCGCTTTAATTTTATTTCAGCTTGATACGACGATAATTTTACATGTTCTGCCTCTAGTCGTTTTAGTTCTGTGTTTTCAGCTTCTACGGGCTCTAAAATAGATATTAAAGAATCAACTTTAGACTGCCTTTCTAATAGTCTATTGACTGATACCTTATCATCTTGCAATTCATTTTCTATCTTGAAGGCACTCTGAACAAACGGGGTACTTTTACAAAAATCGCAATTAGGGTCAAACTGTCCTATTGCCTTTAACTTGTCTAATTTATGGTTAACCTTTATTTTCAAAGTGTTTAATTCAGACTTTATGTTTGTTTGCTCTTTTCTTGATAATGCCAATTTATCTACACGGTCATTTATGTCATCAAGATTATATTTTTTCTCTAGCCTAGTTAATTCTCTCAACCTAGGAGTATTTTCACTATAGTACTTATCATACTTAACTAGTCTTTCCTCGACTGCCGATATTTCCAATTCTAAAGACTGTTTTTCTATCTTTAGGTCTTTAATATCACTAATTTTACCAAGTTTTATTAGGTTAGAAGTTTGTTCTAGAATCTTGGCATTTATCTTTTTTCGTTTTTTGTCAAGTGAATTTTTTATCTTTTCAAAATCAGAATATTCTTTTTTGTTTATGGCCAATTTTTCTTCTGCATCTATCAATTGTGAACTAAAGTCAAAGTCCTTAAATTGTTTTAATAATATTTCTACTTCTTTTATTTCCTCATTAGCAGCTCTATACAATTCTTCAAAAACAGTTATATCTAAAAACTGGGCTAGTAAATCTTTCTTTTCAACCTGGCTTTTATCTATAAATCCAGTATTATTGTTTTGAAGAGATAGTGCAGTTAAAACAAAATCTTCATAATAACCTAAATATCCTCTAATATTTCTATTTGTATAGACTCTTTGTTCACCATTCAAAGAAACTTTTTCTCCAGCTTCATCAATCATCCAAAAGTCAACATCAACTCTAACATGTCCTGTATGTGATTTCTTTGCTCTTCTTTCTATGAAATAATCTATTCCATCTATTTCGAAATTAAATTTACACTTAAAATTAGATTTTGTAGTGTTCATAACTTCTGATGCTGACTTTGTTCTTGAACATTTGTCAAAAAGACAATATGCTAGAGCATCTAAAATTGCAGATTTTCCTGCGTGATTTGGTGCAAATATTCCAACAGTTCCATTCATATTTAGAAAGTTAATTTTATTATTTTCACCATAACTAAACATGTTTGAAAATGTAAAAGTCTTGGGTTTCCAACTAACGTTCCTACTTATTTCTACATCAGGTAATAGTGAGTTTAAGGATCTATTTATTTTTCGTACCCTATTTAATATATCTGAATCTAGGTCGTAGTTTCTCTCTAAATAATCGGTTAAAAGTTCATTTTGATAATTAGGATCTCTAATGTCCTTTGTTATTTCAATTGCACTCTTAGAATTATTAGAAATGTTGGCCAATCTGTCTGTTTTTATTACGATTACGTCTTGAACTCTACACCTTTTTCTAATTTCAACAATTGCCTGTTTTACTTCCGCTTGAGTGGTATTTGTTGTTTTTATTCTTAACCTAGGATATTTAGGTATGTTGTCAATGTTCGGTAGTATACCATCTGACATCTCAACTGTATAGTATCCATAATCATTTATTATGTCGATAAATTCAGCTGTTCTTGTTTTCATATCCCATAACATATACCCATGATTCTCAAAAGTTTCACCAAAATTTTGTTGTATCAATGAACCAGCATATGCAACTGTTTTATTCTCATTTAAGTATTGCCTTTTATGTATATCTCCTAACATAACCAAATCACATCCTGTAAATACAGACTGTTTTAGGCTTTCATTATTTACAATATATCCAATATCTGTGACTGAGTTGTGGACAGGACCGTGGTGTAAACCTATTTTAATACCAGTTGCTTTTCTAGCATCTGGGAAGTCCTTAGGGTCATCAAACACTGACATGACTATAAAATCTATATCACAAACTCTGTATATTCCACTATCTTTTAAGTAGTGGAGGTTTGGGTGATTAAGGTTATCTATTATAGGAGATAGCGCATCTAATCTACTAGAATTATTAAGGTTTGCGTCATGATTACCAGTAATTACAATAGTAGGTCTAATATCTGCAAGTTTCCTAAAAAATTCTGATGTTAATTCTACAAGTTCTGGACTAATATCTGTCTTAGTGTGTACAATATCTCCAGCAACATAGATTAAACTATTTTTAGGTAATTGCTTTGCATCTTTATATAGTTTTCTAAATACCTGCCTATATTCTTTGTGTCTCTTAAAATTTCTAATATGTATATCAGCTACATGTAAAATTTTATCTACTTTCTCAAATCCAACATCTATTTGCATATAAATTTATACTCCATTATTTTTTCAAAGGTTAAGGGCTTAGAATTATTTAATAAATCTTGAAATTTATCATGTCCCATTTCACTAGGATCTTGTTCTCCAAGTTCTATAATATGTACTTCTTTGTCTAGGCTCATAAAATATTCTGCTATTTTTAGTGAATGACCTATTGCATCTGAGTCTAGTGCAATATTTATTCTACTTACTTTATTTTTTAATATTTTTGCTTTAAGGTTATCCAGCATTAGTTTTCCAAACAAGGGTATACTGTTATTTCTTACAGCAAGGGCATCAAATGCTCCTTCAACAATAGTTATTGGTTCATTCCAATTTACAAACAAATCAAAACCAATAATATCTTTACTTACTCTAGGATTATTATGTTTATAGTTAGCATCTTCATAATAACTTCTACCAGTAAAAAAATTCAAATTTCCATCACAATCATAACTAGGTATAATTATCATTCCGCCGTATCTTCCACTTTCACAATAACCAATACTATGTCTTAAAATATCTCTTCCACTTATTCCTCTACCTATAAGATAATGCATAGCATTTTTATATTCTGGACTTTTCTTATTGGCTAAATACAGTGGAATATATTCTAATGGAAGTGATAAATCGTCGTATGTTTTAGTCGTAGATGAAGATATAGTTTTTCCTATTATCTTGGCCAATCTTGACATAATATCCTGAGATACTTTTAGCTTTCTAAATAGAGATGCTATGGTTCTACCTTTTGCACTACATACCCAACATTGCCATTTTTCTGTTTCAATATGTATATTAAATTTTCTCTTATGATGTTTACAAAAAGGACAATGAAAGCCTACTTCTCCAGTGTGGCTGTTGTGCTTTGATTTGCCAAGCACCTGTTCTAATATTTGTAGTGTTCGTAAGTTACCCATTATAGGTATAATATAATAAAAATTCTTTAACTGGTAAAATCTGAGGTATTATTTTTCCGTTAGCCACTTGATAGGAATAATCTTATCGGCCCATGGAATATTGTATTTATCACAGTAGTCTGCATATGTTGTTTTCGATCCTTTTCTTATTTTACCATTAGGATTCTGAAAGACAAATCTAATATCTAATTCTGGATGTTGCTTTTTTATCAATAAGTGTTTTTTACGATCTTCTAGAGTCCATCTACCCTTAGTCTCAATTAAAATACCATTAGGAAGTGTAAAGTCTACTGTATATTTGTGATGAGTCTCTGGTTTTGTATATTCTATCTGCGTAACCTCATATTCAAACTTAACCTTTTGTTCTGAAAGTGCAGAAGCGACCTTATTTTCAAAGCCGCTTCTATACCCGTTTATTTTCTTAATTCTTCTTGCCATACTATAACCTTTATTGTTTAATTATTATGATGTTGAAACATCTGCAAGGTCACATAAACAGAACGCTGATATGTGCCATATTGTTCCATCTGATATACAGTGTACTCTTGTACCTTTAATGAACTTAGTTGCTGCAAATGCAAAATGTGTTCCAACTACATCTTCAGTTCCATCATCACAAATTGCTATACCATTTAATATTGCAGATGGTGCCGAGAAGGTAGTAGTTGTATTACCAGACGTTACAGTCGCAATGAAAGTATATTCCAATCCTGCTGTTGCTGCTGGAAGTTCTACAGCTATAGCATTTCCTGCTGTTGATTGGTTAACTCCAAATACTGTTTTACCTGGGAAATTAGCTTCTGTAAGTGATGTATTAACTGCACCTCCAGCGTTTGTAATTATCGATCCAGAGTTTCTACCATGAAGAACTAGTGCTCCTAATTCAGCTGATGCAGATACCTTAGGACTAATAACCATAAGATCTCCATCACCTCCATTAAATGTTGCATTAGATGCAGTTATATTTGCAGTTGTAAAGTCACTAGTAGCACTCATTGAGAAGTGTGCTCCAGCCGACATAGTAGTATGTCCAGCCAATTCTATTCTATCTGCTGTTGTGGAACCTACAACTGTTCTTCCTCTTAAGAATGAAGCTTGAGCAACATCTAATGCGCTTGCAGTTATGGTATGTGAAGCAGTTACTGGTCTGTTAAGTTGGATTTGTGCTGATGTAAATTTACCGATAATAACATCATTAGCTTCAATATCAACTGTGTCAGAACCAAACTGTAATCCTGTGTTTGAGTCATTTGCTCTACTAAATAATCCTGATACAAACATGTCATTTGCAGTTACATCTGCACTAGTACTTATATTACCCTCAATTGCAATTCCACCACTACCAGTTATATTTCCTAGTATTGTTACATGATCTGCAGTGTTATTTCCTAATACTGTAGTTCCATTAAATGTTGCCTTTCCTTCTACTACTAAAGCATTTGATGCCGTAATATTTTCACCTACAATCATTCCTGAAGAACTAATTATAGCCGTTTGTCCTCCTCCTGATCCAACATGTATAGATCTATCAAAGTAAGCTTCATTCATGGTTAATCTTGAAGTAGAAGATCCTGATATATTTGTTCCTACAGAAGCTGTTAGATGTCCATTAAGTTCTATTCTATCTGCATGATTGCTTCCTACAACTGTTCTACCGTTTAATGTTGTTAGTCCAGAGATTGTTGCAGTATCTGCAATAATACCTGCACTTGTACTTATATTTGCTGATGCAGTTACGTTTGATATAGTCATACCTCCACCCATACTAAGGGTAGATGTTGCACTCATAGATATATTACCAGATGCAGTAATGTGTCCAGCGTTACCTGAAAGTACAATTGTACTGGTACCTACTGTTAATGTACCGCCAAGAATGTGGTCTCCTGTTACGTGACTTCCACTAATATTATTTCCAATTACAGTTTTACCGCTAGTTCCACCACCAAATACTTCAAGTATTCCATTCATAGCTGAATCACCAGCTCTAATTATACTATCTCCAGTATTTGAACGTAAACTTGAATGATTAACAACAGATCTTGCTCCTTCTGTTCTTAGTGCAAATTGAGATACATCATCTTGCTTAAGTTTAAGTGCTGGTTGAGCATCTCCAGAAATGTTTTGTATTTCTACTTTACCTTGTGGAGCTCCTGCAGGACCTACTTGTAATAGTCCATCAAAAGAGTGAGTTGCAGTTTGTGAACTTGCACTAAAATTACCTGATGATGTTACGTTACCTGCGATTGTAATATAATCTGCAGTATTATCTCCAAATTGATGAGTTCCTGAACCTGTATAGTTTCCTAATACCTTTAACCAGTCTTCAGTTGCATTTCCTAATCTAAAGTTTCCTGAAGAAGTTATATTACCCATAATAGTTACATAATCTGCAGTGTTGTCTCCTAGTTTAGTAGTACCAGATGCTGTAAAGTTTGCAACAGATAAATCTTGAAGTGTAGTATCACCTAAAACTTCTAATGTACCTGAAATTACTGCATTTCCTGACGCAGTTAAGTGACCTTTAGTTCCGTTTGCAGAACCTGCTCCTCCAAGAGAAAGCCATCCACTAGAACTAATATTACCTGCAACCTCGAAATCAACATTTGGATCTGCGACTTTTACACCAATATTACCATCAGCTGAGTGAACTTGTAGACTTACAGAGCCGGCATCGTCTATGAATTGAGAATCACCCTTAAATGTGTTTGTAATAGAAGTATCATCTTGAATAATTGTATCAATATATCCAGTTCCTTCAACATATATATTTCTCCATTCTTGAGCGTCTGAACCTAAGTCATATGTATTATTTATGTTTGGAATAACGTGAGAATTTACATCTGCTCCAAATGTTACGTTGTCAGTGTTTGTATCTCCTAATTGGATTCCACCTGCAGTATATGCACTTAAGGTTGCATGTCCTTGAACATATATATTTCCTACACCATGGATATCTCCACTAAAGAATGCATTTGATGCTGTTATATTTCCTGATGCTGATACCGTTCCGTGTACAGCTAGTAGAGGGTTTCCTACATTATCTCCAGATCCGCTGATAACAACACCACCATTTGTGGATCCTGTTACAGAGACCTTTACTCCGTCGTGTGGATTAACACTATTTACATTAAGTCTACTCATTTTGTTCGCTCCGTATTCTGTTTAGTTTTAGTAGTCACTAACATTTATTAAATCTATATCTTTCATTCGGTTAAAGCTCGTAACTACGAAATTACTGCCTGCTCCTATATCAACAGTTCCACTAATTGAAAATGGTCCCATCCAAATTCCATATTGTCCAGCAGCAAGTGTTGATGTTCCTGATGCTGTTATTTGATTAAGTGCAAGAACTTCAGCATTTATTGAAGTTCCGTGTATATCTTGCCATCTTAAAGCTTCTGTTCCTAGGTCATATGTATCATCTGTATTAGGTCTTAATTGTGAAGTAATATCCGCATTAAATGTTACTGAATCACTTGATGCATCACCTCCAACCATATTACCACCTAGAGTAATATTACCTTTAATATCTGCATTTCCAGACAAGAATAAGTCTGATGCAGTAATTGCTCCAGATGCACTAATACCTCCAGATGCGCTTATTGATGTTAAGTTTAGGTGTGTAAAACCTCCACCACTAAGGTTTATTGCGCTTGCAGTTATAGCTCCTGAAGCAGATATTGCTCCTTGAACTCTTAATGTAGCTTCGCCAGATGGTGTTCCACTGGCAGATATAATCTGTGAACCTGTAAGATGTCTAAAATTCCCATCAACCTCTGCATGGGTTAACGGCGATCCTTTTGTATCTCTATATATCATTGCCAAAATAATTCTCCTATGTGATTGTACACTCCTTAACTATATATAAATATAAGACACTTACACTAAGTATCATACCGAACAACAAAAGTCATATCATAGTCTGTCATTTTGAAAATTGGCTGGGCCAAAGATCCTATGACTAACAATTCTCCTGCATCATTATATAGTCCTATCCTTGTAACATATGGTTGCCAGTTGTCGCTATTAGTAAAGTTTTTTAATTCCTTTGTTTTATGGTCTTTAATCACGGATGGATTAAGTGTTTGATTAAATTCAGACGCTTTTACTTCACATGTAAAATGGTTTTCAGTTACTCTAACAGTGTTCTTAAATTGTACATTTGCACTTTTAGGTGCTTCTGCTAGGTATGAAGAAGATGGATGAGTTATTACAATTTGTCCATGTTCATAAAATACATTACCCCAATGGTTTAACCCAGTTCCACTTGACGCACTCATATATGTTATTTGAGTAGGAGTTAGTGAACCACTATATAGTCTAAACTCATCTATTTGGCCTGCGAAAGGTCTTGTGACATAAGTCTCATGAGGCCTAGTGTTTGTTTTTGGATTGACATTTCCTTCTAGTCTATATTGTTGAGCTCCTAGTATTATAGAATTTCTGTTTCTTAATTGTCCAAAATCAATATGTGTACTATGGTCTCCATTACTTAAACTAAAGTCTACATATAAATCTAGATCAGAACCTGACTTTTGGAAAAGTATATGTCTCCATGTATCATCCCTAACATCATCTTCAAGCAAACATGTTGTTACCTGACCTGATCCATCCTTTCTACTTGCATGTAAATATCCGTTGGAATGATTAACATATATCTTAAATGGATACTGAGAATTATTGTCTCCTGTATTAAGGTCTTGTCGATCTTGACCAACTATAAATGATTCTGTTGTGTGTACTGGTATAACATGACTTAAAACAGTACTTGTTCCAAAACTATTACTTCCACTATATTGTGAAGAATTTACCTTTAAGTAAAACGATACAGCAAAATCTTCATTTTCAATAAAGTCACACTGTGGATTTCCATTATAGTCTGGATCTATTTTAGCATAACTCCAACTTTCTAAAAACTTTTGTTCAGTAGAACCAGTAGCTATTGTAGTAGAATCTCCATACTGTCCTGTAAATTCTATGCCTGTTCCATATGCACTTCCAGTGATAACCTTTACCCTATTCGAAGATATATTGTTATCATACATACTAAAATCTTTAATACTACCAGAAGCTATTTGTTCATTCAAATATCCTTTACCAAACGCAGGCATATATTGATAAGGTGTAAGGTCCTTGAAAGGTAAATATAATACTGTTCCCGCGTTTGGAGGAACGCTTGAATCTGTTCCTTTTCCACTAGAAGTTGCATAGGATGAATTATATAGGTTGCCGTAGCCATCATCCTTTAAGTTTATTGTATGTCCATTTGGTGCACCAGAAGCCGTAGATGAGAAAGAAAGTGCAACAGATCCTTTATGTATTCCCTGGCCATAAATGTAATGCGGTACAGAAATTACATATGCAGTATCATATAGTTCTCTATGTTCACGTGAATCTCCTGTTGTGCAGAATACATGACCATGATTTGGCCAATCTCTATAGTACATATGCCAAAGATTGTCCCAAATAGATCTTGATGGAATTGGGTTTATTGAATTTAGGTCTTCACTTCCACTATTAAATTCAGTAAATCTATCAGCTTTACCCACATAACCAACTATTTCAGGAACAATTTCACTTGTACCAACAGTAATTGGATTATCTGGTAGATATGATGCAGAATAAGTTGATAGGGTTAGGTCATATTGTTTATGCGCTGTAAAATCTCTTACCTGTATGTCATCTTTCTGAAATGTCTTAAAAACCTCGGACATACTATTTCCCTATATTAAAATTCAAGTTTTACACGTACAAGAGCCTCTCTTGAAAATGTTTTTAATAGCGGCTTGCTTAATTTTGCTATTGCTAATAATTCATTATTGTCATTATATAATCCTATAGATGTTACGTAAGATTTTGGATCTCTAAAGAACGATGCATTTGCAAAAGTTCCAGTCGAACCTGATGTAAATGTAGGATTATTTGAAAAGTTAAATTCATTATTTTTAACTCTAATAAAATAGTGAGTTGAATGAATTGTTTCTTTATTTCTTGCAGCTAAATATCCAACTTGTGCGCCAAGAGTTCCACTTAGGTGTGTAAAGAAGTCAGTTGTATTTGCATTAGAAACCGTTACAGCTGTAGAAGTATAAGCATAACTAGATGAGTTAACGCGTATTCTTGCACTTCCACTAATTGCCATAGGGTCTAAAATTATTACTCCCATATCAGGATAAACTAAGCCATAGTGATATGTATTTGATGCTAAAACACCTGCATCTATGGTACCACTTCTAATAAAGTATTGTCTACCTGCTTCAGTAACAGTTCCATCAGATACTGTTGAGTCATCAATTAACTTAATTGGATATTGTGTTCCAGATATATGTAATTCCCAATTACCTGGATCTATTTTTTCTTTCATCCTAGTTCTTTGGAAGTTTAGAGCATAAATCATCTCTAAATTTGCTTGAGAATTAGGGTGTGCATTATCTACAGTGAATCTATTATCTCCTGCATTTAATAATGTGTTTGCATATTGAGTATATACAGCTTTACTTGGTGTAAATCCAACTGACGCATACTGAGGTGGTTGAGAACCTGATCCTGCATAGTGGCCAAATGCAATTGCAAACTGAATTTCTTGGTTATTGTTTGTAGATGGATCTTTTTGATATACATCTAAATAATATTCACCAGAACTTTGACTCTGTGCCGATGAAGTAAACATTCCACTTATTTCTCCTGTGTTTTCGGAAAATAATGCAGCCGTTACAACATCAGAATCTAAATTTTCTACTATATCATCTGGTCCAAATTCAGAAAAAACCGACGTTATAGCTCTTGGTGTAATTGGATTTGGTCTAGGTCTAACGAAAGGTCTTCTACTTGGTTCTTGTTGAGGTCTTTCTCTATCTCTAGTGACTCTATCACTTTGGTTTTGTCCTTTGCTAGGAGTTAATCTTGCTGGTGAAACTGGGTTTCCTCTGCTATCTCTGTAATTTGCCATTGTTTATTCCCTATCTATATGCTGGTGACTCTAATATATTGGTACTAACCTCTTCCTTATTAACGGTGATAGTCACTGTTGCAGATCCACCTGTTTCGTTTCCAATAATGGTTAATGTTGTTGATACTGTCTGTAATGGTTGTGCCTTTGCAACGATTTGGAATGACTTTCCAACTAAACTTATAGACTTAACGTTTGTTTCAATCGAATTTGGTACAGAAGGATTAAATCTAGAATCAACAGCACCACCTGGAGCAACATTTAGATAACATACATCTGAATCTGCTAGTATTGCAGTATATCCATAAGTGTTGTTTCCATTTTGGAAGTTTGTAGTTGACGGAACAACAGTTGCATTTTGTCCTGCTGAGGTTAGAGTAATTGCAGCAGGTAAAGCCGTTACAACTGGCATTTTTGATATATTTTTTGGTAAAGTTACCAATTTATATCTCATCATTTGAGTTTCATCTGGACTTGCTTCAACAATAGGCATTGATTCTATTGCTTGTCCATAATAATTTGTTCCTAAGGCGTGATTAACGTCCCATAAATTGTAGTCTATTTCATCATCTGCTAGAGCAAATTTTGTAATATTAAACGCAGATCTATTCTTTGCCAATAGTTCTCGTCCTTTCTTTGTTAAGATTGCATCAACTGTTATTGTTGTTTTATCTAAGTATCCCATGTTATGTCTCCATATGTTTACAGATTATATCAATAATAAATATAATACTGTTTTAATTTTATATATATTATCGAACTTGATTTCCGTTGTTTATATTTCTCACTGGTCTAAAATAATTAAACCTACCTCCTGAAGTAACCTGTCCTTTTCCTATAGCTGTTTTACTGCCGATCGGTCTTCCAGAATATTTACCTACTCCTCTACCTATACCTTCACCACTTATTATTCCCGGACCTTCACCAAGAGTTGGTTCTGCCGAAGTTAGTGTAAATGGAGTTGTATCTATTATTTCTACAACTGGTCCACCATCTATTGTTTGTGGAGAATCTATATTAAAATCTGACGCGGACATCATACAGCCGTCATATATTAGATTTTGTATACCCTTTGCTCTATAATCCTGATATTGTGCAGATCTACTCAAGACTGATGTTCCATTTAGGTTTCGTATTGGTGCTCCACTATGGGAAACAATAGCTTGTCCATCTAAATTGCCATAACCAATATCTGCTTGGCCAAACTGTATTCTAGGTACTTTTATTCCTAAAGATTGACTAAGTTCTGTTGCAAATCTATGTAATTCTCTATATTTGTAGAATGAAACACTTTGGTCACTAATAAATGGGAAGAACCATTCTTTACCTCTATCTCTACAACTCTTATTGTCTGCGTAAGAGGTTAAGCCATTATTTATTACTGGATAATTTCCAGCTCTATCAAACATTGGTTTATTTGGATAAAGGTTACTTGCTACATATTCTTGTTTATTAAAGTCATACCATCTTTCTTGTTCTCTAGGATCCATAGGATGACTAACATTCATAAAAACGTCTCTTTCCCAATATGCATTTGCTTGGGTTACCTGTGTTCTTACTGTATCGCTTAACATCGTGATTTGTGGATGTTTACTTTGATTAGTTCCTCCTGCAAAGCCATTTGAGTCTGGAAATACAAATATTCTACCTACACTATGCGCTGCAGCTAATGTAGTTTCATCGCCTTGTTGATTGCTATAATTATATGGAGGAAAAAACGTTCCAAACATATAAGTATTACCATTTGCACCAGCAGCTGATTGTGTAATTGGTACCCTATATATTGCTGTTTGGCTACCACCTGAATCTGTGACTGTTCCATCTTGATGTACCGCTCCACATGTAAACTTAGAATGACCGTTAATTGCAGTTCTTATATTTCCTGCTAGATTAACAATATTACTATCATATAGAAAGACAGAACCATTAACATTAGCTCCTTGTGAAGCTGTAGATCCTTCAGAAGGAGAACCTGAATCGTGACACCTAAACGTTACAACTGTTCCATCTGCTGCAGTAAGTACTATTGACTTTGAAGAATATGTTTCAAAACCTGCATTTGGAAAAGTTCCTGCAAGTCCGATTGTTGT
>MDSV01204562.1_pt1 | contig 18343 bp, 8 predicted proteins | sample 810851 | NCBI WGS metagenome assembly MDSV01 (sample SAMN05326640, study PRJNA326480) | marine metagenome | isolation source: seawater | place: Atlantic Ocean: North East | collected 2012 | reverse complement strand
TGGCGTCACAGGTCGTGTCCGCGCCCGTGGCGTCGTCGCCCGCGGCGTTAGTCGACCCTGCGGCGCATGCAACGCACGCGTTGGACGCGACGCGCTGGTTCGAAGCACACAGCGCACCGTCGCACGTCGTGTCCGCGCCCGAGGCGTCGTCGCCCGCGGCGTTGGTCGTGCCTGTGGCGCATGCAACGCACGCGTTGGACGTGACGCGCTGGTTCGCAGCGCACAGCGTGGCGTCACAGGTCGTGTCCGCGCCCGAGGCGTCGTCGCCCGCGGCGTTGGTCGTGCCCGCGGCGCAAGCAACGCACGCGTTCCCGCTCACTCTCTCGTTCGCGTCGCACGCGGTCGCCGCGCACGCGGTGTCTCCGGCGTACGGGTCGTCTCCCGCGGCGTTGGTCGTGCCCGCCGCGCACGACACGCACGCGCCGGCGGACACGCGCTCGTTCGCCGCGCACGCCGCAGCCGCCGCGCGGGTGAGCGTGAGCGTGTGCCTCTTGAGCGCGCCGTACGACGAAGCCGTGCCGGCCGAGATCTCGACGGTCGCCACGCCGGTCAGGTCGCTGGGCGCGGTCCACGTGAGGGTCCCCGTGGCGCTCACGGAAGAGGACTTGTACTGCAGGGACGTCCCCGTACACGTCTTCGCGGTGAAGCCGGAGATGGTCGCCGCCGTGCCCGCGCTCGTGTGCACGAACGCCCCCCCGCTCGACAGCCCACTGAGCGTTACCGTGACGGAGTCACCCGGCGCGTACGTGGTCGACGAAGCCGTCATGAGCGTGGTGTCCACCGGTGTCGCGCCCATGATGGATGTCTTCGTCATGACGTCCTCGCCCGAACTCGAGCCCTTGCGGTCGCATCCTACTTTGTTCGGGTTCGCGCGCGCGAGGGCGCTCGAAGAGACGAGCGCCAGCGCGAGTATCCACGCGCGCGCGGCCATCATCGTGGAGATGTCGAGCGTGTGACGTCACTGCGGAGACGTCGAGTCGAGCGCGTGACGTTGCCCTAAAACCTCTTTCGTTCGTGGCCAGAAATCAATAATCCCTCGAGTCTCACACCGCTCAGATCTATGAGAATACGACCGTCGTCGCACGGCACCGTCGACCGTTCGCGGGCTGACTGTACGAGCTACGTCGCCGACGCCAAGCGCGTCGCGTCATCGTCACGTCGAAGGAAATAACGCCTCCAACGCCGCGTTCGCCGCGACCCCTTCCCTGTGCGCCGCAGGCGCCGGCGAAGGCAGCCGCTCGCCGCGCAGACGCAGACACTCCACGCACGCGTCCTCGGGGACGCAGCGCGCGTGGAACGCGTGCCCGCACGGAAACGCGACGAAGGTTTCTCGTCGCGGCGAAGGCTGCTTCGTCGTCTCCGTCTTCTCTTCGCGAGAAACCTCCGCCTCCGTCACGCCATCCGCCTCTCCCGCCGCCTTTTCCCCGGAAGAGGCGCGTGCCGCCGGAACTCGGCCGTCTCCGTCTTCTCCGTCACCGACGAAACGCAGCGGCAACGCGCACCGCGGACACCGCTCGGCGGCAAACGCGACGCGCGCGCCCCAGTCGCCGCGCTCCTCAAGGAACGGCGCGACGTCGGCGTCGAAAAAGCGCGCGCGCCCCGCCCCCGACTCCGCCGCGCCGGCGAGGCGCCACCGCGACCCGGTACTACCGCGCGCGGTCGCGTCCGCCTCCGCCGCGGGTCTCAGCGAAGACCCGTCGCGCGCCTCCGCGTTTTTTAGCGCTTCTGCTGAATGCGCCGCCCCTTCGTCTTCGCGACGGGTCACGAAGGGAAGCGCGCGGAGCGCGCGCTCGTCGCGCGCGGCGCCGGCGCCGCGCGCCGACGCGCGCTCCGCTTTCAGCAGCGCGCGAAGCTGCGGGAACCGGCCGAGCGCGCGGGGCGGGGGGCGATCGAGGTGCGCCTCGAGCGGCGCCAGGGCCCGCGCCGCCGCGCGCGCGCGCGCGGCGCGCGCGACGCGCGCGTCGCTCAGGCGCAGCGCCGTCTCAGCGACGCACGCGGCGAGCGCCGCGACGCCCGGCGCGGGTCCTGTTTCCGTCGCCGAGGGACCGGCGAGCGCGGCGAGCGTCTCGTCGCCCTCCACCGCCGCGCGCAGACACGCGAGCGCGCCGCCCGACGCGAGCCCGCCCGCCGCCTCGGCGGCGGAGGTGCGCGAAGCCGCGGCGTCGAGCGCCTCGCGCGACGCCGCGCCCCGCGCCCGGGCGCGGCGAGCCAGCGCCGCGCCGTCCTTTTCGGCGCTTTTCACCGAGGCCTTCGCGGCGAAGGCGCGCGCGCGCGCCGCCTCCTCCGCGGCGGAGACCACCTCGCGCAGCGCGCGGCGCATCGCGCGCGCGGCGACTTCGCTCGCCGCCTCGGGAGCGAGGCCCCCGAGCGCGGCGGCGGCGCCGCCGGAGAACAACGCCTCCGCGCGGGTTTCGACCGAAAAAAAGTCGTCCGACGCCTTCGGTGTCTTCGCGTCCTCCGAGTCGGGGGACGCGGCGGAGGGCGAGACGGGAGGAGAGTCTGCCGAGGGTTGCTCGGCCTCGGCGAACAGCGCGTCGTGCGCGGCGAGCGCGGCGTCGGCGGCGGCGGCGGCGGCGAGATCCGCGGCGTCGGCGTCGGCGTCGTCGCCGCCGACGACGAGTCCGAGCTCTTTCTCCGCCGCCTCGAGGCGCGCCTCCGCGCGCGCGAGCGCGGCGTCGGCGTCGGCGACGGCGCGAGCTGCGGCGTCGGCGCGCGCGGGGGAAACGACCGAGCGCTCTTCCTCTCCTTCCTCTCGACCGTCGACGGCGTCGGCGTCTCGCCGCGACGCGAGAGTGAATAATCCCCGACCTCGTTCGCGGCGCGATACGGTTTCTTCCGAGCCGTCGTTCGACCGTCGCGCCTCCGCGTCGTAAACGTCGTCGTCGCGCGCCGAGCGCCACCGCCGCAAAAGAGGCACGAGCCCGCCGGCGTCCAGGCTGCGCCGCGCGAGCGCGAGCGCCGCCGCCGCCGCCGCCGCCGCCTCGACGCGGCTCCGGCGCGCGCGGCGGCGCGCGTCGCGGCGGCGGTCCGCCGGCGAAGAGAAAACGCTCGTCGCGTCTCGCGCGTCGTCGAGCGTTTCGGTTTCGATTTCGTCTTCTTTTCCGTCTTCTCGCGCGCGAGACGGCGTCGCGGCGGACCCGAGACCCGTCGTCGCGAACGCCGACGCGTTCGCGTTCGCGTCCGCGTCCGTCGCGTTCGCGTTCGCCTCGTCCCCGGCCGCGTCGGCGCGACCCCACGGCACGTACGCGCTCCAGCGCGAAAACGGAGCGCCGTCCGGCGCCGCCGCCGCGCCGGAAAAAGCCTCGAGCGCGGCGAGCGCGGCGAGCGCGTCCGCGCGCTCCTCCTCGAGCCGCGCCGCGAAGCGCGCGGTCTCCGCCTCGAACGTCGTCTCGAGCGTCGTATCGAGGTCGAAGGCATTCGAGTCGTCAGTGCCTTCGTCCTCCGGCGAAGTCTCCGGCGCCGGCGCGATGTCGTCCACGATCCTCGCGCGACGTCTCGCGGCCGTCTCCGCGGGCCGACTCGCCTCTCGCGCGCTCGCCTCCGCGGCGGCGCTCTCGCCGCCGCCGTCCTCGCGGCCGTTCCGCACGAACCCGCTGTGCGGGTTGTAGAAGAAGAACTTGGTCGACGACGCCGCGGGCGGGTATGCGTCCGCGGGCGCGCCCTCGGCTTCGGCGGCGGCGGGCGCCCGAGAGGACGCCTTCGCGAACGCGGGCGCCGTGAACGCGGGCGCGCCGTGCGAGACGACGCGTTCGGGCGCCGCGCGTTCCGGCGCCGACGCGCGCTCCGGCCCCGCGCGCGCGAAAGCCGAGGGAACGAAACCCCCTCGGGACGTTTCCTCTTCTCGCACGCTTCTCGCCTTTGGCTTTCGTCTCGGCCGCGGCCGCGCGTCCGCGGGGACCGTCGCGACGAACGCCTCGTATGCTTCGAGCGCGCTCGCGAGCTCGCGGAGCGACTCTGGACTCGCGCCTCCTCCGGAGCCTCGCGCGTCCGGAGTCGCGGTTTCCGCGGAGCGCGCGAGCGCCGCGAATCGCGCGCGCGCGTCCTCCAGCGCGCCAGCCTCGGCGACTCGCAGCCGCGTCGCCGTAAGAAGCGCGAGCGTCGCGGCTTCCGCGCCGCCGTCCGCGTCCGCGGCGTCCGCGACGGCGCGCGCGAGTTCGAGCGCGGAGGCGGGCGCCTCCAGACACCACACGGCGGCCACGCCCGGTTTTTCCGCGAGCACGAACGCCTTGGCGCCGCTCGTGGCGACGTCGCGCGCGCCGAATGCGACGTCGCGCGCGCTCGGGTCCCCCGTCGGGAACACGTCCAACATCGCGCCGTTCGGGACGTCCAGGACGGCGAGCGCGCGGTCGCACACCGCCAGCGCGCACACGTCCCCCAGCGGGCGGATGGCGCCGAACTCGAACTTGCGCGGCTTCGCGTCGGAGCCAGACGTCGCGTCCGCGCCCGGCGCCGGCGAGGGCGGCGGCACGGCGGGCCGGAGCGTCGCGGCGACGCGAGTCACCGGCGCGGAGTCTTCGTCCAGCCACGTCTCGGCGACCCACAGCCTTCGCCCCGGGCGCGCGGCGATGAGCCAAGAAACGGCGTTTTTTTCCTTTTCCCGCGTCGGGTCCGATCCCGACGCTCCCGACGCGGCGTCGGACCGGGTTCCGTCCGCGGGCGCCCGCGCGACCGCCGCGTCGCTCGCGCGCGCGTGGAAACAGGCGCCGAACGGCCCGACGCGCGGCTTGGCGCCGAGCCTCGGCCGGATCCCCGACGCGAGGGAGATCACGAACGCCGCCTCCGCGGTGCTCACCGCCGCGACGGCGCCCGCGGCGTCGAACGACGCCTGCGTTACCGGGCTCTTCGTCTCGAAGACTCGCGTCACCGCGGCGGTGGTCAGGAGCTCGGTGGGGGTCATGTAGCGCGGCGCGGCGTCGGCGCGAGACGTCTCGGGAGCCGCCTCCGGCGCGGTGATGTCCGTGACGCACAGCGCGCCGCCGTCGTCGCCGCTCGCCAGAAGTCGGCCATCCGCGCTCCACTCCAGCCACGTCACTCTCTTGCCCGCGTGCCCGTGCGGGATCTGCACCACCACGCGCCCGGGGCTGCTGCGCGCGGTGACGAGGGGGCTGCCCTCGGCGGAGCCGTCCGCTTCGTCTCGCGGCGGACGGTTCACGAAGGAAAACGGAAACGCCAGGACCTGCACGACGCCCGCCGCGTTCGCCGCCGCGCACATCCCGCCGCCCGGGTGCAGCTTCGCCCGCACCAGCGCGGGCGTGACGCTCCGCCGGGACGCGCCGCGGTCGGGGGCCGGTCCGGTTTCGGGTCTCGCGGGTCTCGAGCCCCCCGTGCCTTCCAACGGCTCGATCGGAGGCGCGTCCGCGGGGGAGAGCATCGTGAGGAACCGCAGAGGACCCTCCGCGGCGTCGCGCTCGTCTCGCGACGCTTCGGCGTCGGCGTCGCGCGCCGCGGCGTCCGAGGAGGGATCCTCGGTCGCGTCCGCGGACGCGCGACGCCGAGCGAACACGTACAGGCTGCCCGTGTTCGCACCGAGCACGACGTGCGTCTCGTTGGCGTCCAGACACAGGAACCGCACGCGCGGGCCGACCACGCTCGTGAGGTCCGACGTCTCCGCCACCGCGCGCCAGCGCGAGTGGGCGGCAACCATCCTTCTCGGCTCCGTCGCCTCCGCTCGCTCGCCACGCGTCCGGCGACCCACGATTTGCTGGGCCGCGGCTCGGCTCGGCGACTGCTCGCCTTTGCGATGCCCCCCTCTCGTCGCACGCGGCCCTACCTCGAACCCATCGCCTCGGGGCCGCGTGCCGAGGCGACGTGGGGAATGGAGCAGCGCAATGTAATGGCGTTAGAAACATCGGAAAGGCGGTCGCTTGTCCTTCTCGCGTTCAGAGCTTCGGACTGCCAGTCTTGCCTGAGGAAGAGAAAAAGAAACGTCGTCTCGTATGGCACGGCAGTCTGAAGATGACGCGGCGCGCCGAGAAAAAGACGCGCGAAGCTGACGATCGACGGTTGAGCGACGCGTCTCGTTCCTTCGATGACAACGTCTCCGTACCACCCTCTCGCTAAGAAGCACACCCCCGATCCATCATCTGGAACCCACAATCAGCGGTACGACTTCTGGAAGCGCGCGCGCGCGCCGCGGCCGCCAAACTTCTTGGGCTCCATGCGGCGGGGATCGGCGACGAGGAGCGTGCGGTCGTACGTCAGGAGCGCATCCTTGAGCTCCTTCTTGGACTGCTCGTCCACGAACTTCTGGTAGTACGCCACGATCGCCTTGGCGATCGCCTGGCGCACCGCGTACATCTGGGACACGTGCCCGCCACCCTTCACGCGGATGCGCAGGTCCAGGTTCGCGAAGCGCTCGCGGCCGAGCAGAAGCACGGGCTCCATGGCCTTGAACTTGAGCGTTTCGGGCTGGATCAGCTCGATGGGCGCGCCTGCGTGTGAGGGGACGGGGAACCACATGGCGGGGCGTCCAGAGGTCAGTCGCGCGTTAGGAGGGGAGCGGCGGCGGCGTGGAAGACGGAGCGCCCCGGCGCGCGCGCGAATCGCGCGCAGCGCTTCAGCGCTTCGCCTGCGAAAAAACCCGATGCCGACGTCGCGCGCCAGGCATCCTCCCAGGGTCCGGCGCGGCGCGGGACCGGTCGTCCGCGCGCGCAGACGCGCCAACACGCCAACCGTCCACGACATGCGCGGCTCCGACGCGTGAAACCGCGTTCGACCTCGCGCTCGCGCGCCATCGCCGGCGTTGGTGAACCCTAAAAATCTCGCGCATCGCTCCGGCAACGCGCGCGTTCGGGCGAGAGACACGCACCGTTGAAGCGAATGAGACCCTTGCCAGCCTTGCAGTGGACCACCGCGACGGCGGTCTTCTTGCGACCAAAGGTTTGGACCTGGAGATGCGCGAACAAGGGGGCGTCGTGGTCAGTTGAAGGCCGCGTGACGGACGCCGAGGGGGACGGTAAAACATCGCCTCGGCGTTTAGGGTTTGACGCGTTCTTTGCGGAGAGCCGGCGGAAGGGACGCGCGCGACGCGTTGGCGACGCAGCGAGAGCACTCGGTGAGCACGCACCGAGTTAGCGGCCATCTTTTCTAGGCGAGCGACGTTGAACGTGCGCAGGCGCTGCGTGAAGAGGGCGGAGAGCGCGCAGTCACGGGCGGTTTATAGGATCGCAATCGTTTCCAACGCGCTGGAAAAAAAGGAGTAAAGGACGAGAGACTTTGGTATCGAAGCCTCGTCGAGAGAAGGGAACAGGGAAGGCGAAGCGTCTCTTCCACACTTGCTCGCTCGCGCCAGCGACACCCCCGCGATGCCTTCGGCGGAGACCCACCCCCAGAGCAAGCCCGCGTTCGCCTCATCGATCCCTCGCCCGCGGGGTCCCGACACCGTCCCTTCGTCCTCGACATCCGTACCCCCCAAGCCCCGTCGCGAGCGTGCGTCGGGACAGGAGGCGCCGCCTGCGAAAACGCCAGAGGACGCGACGGATCGCGAGACGCCCTCGCACAGGCGGTGCGTGGCGTGTGGCAACGTGTTCCACTTCAAGCTCTCTTACTGCACGTCCTGCTGCCGTCCAGTCGTGGACGCGGCGTCGTGGGAGCCCGCGTCCGCGCCGACGCCCGGGGCGGTCGACGCGTCGAGTTCGAGCGAGGACGACAACGCGTCCTCGACGACTTCGGGAACGACGGACGGCGACGACGACTCGGGCTCGGAGGGCGATTCCGAGGACGACTCGGGAACGGACGCGGAGCCCGTTTCGAGGGAACGGCGCCCCCTCGGCGCCCACAGAGGGGTGAACCGAGGCGTGACCGACGCGCTCTTCGGCGCGTGAGCGGGTCGACGAAGGCTTCGAAAGCTGTCAGACGATGAATACAGTGCGCCGCGCGCGTCGTAATAAAACGCGCTCCACTCACTCCACGTCTTCCTCTGTTCCTCAGTCTGTCTTCCCCGCAGGCGCGGCGTCCCGCTTCTTCTTCCCGCCCAGCGCCACCTTCGCGACCGAGCGCGCGATCATCAGCCCCCAGTACACGTTGAGCGCGAACGGCACGGGCACCGTCGCCCTGGCGATGGCGGCTTGCCACCCCGGCACTTTGTCCCAGTCGGCGTAGACGAACGCGCGCACGAGGTCCGGCATCACCACCACCCGCGATCCGAAGAACGTGATGACGAACATCAACTGGACGACGAGCCCGAGCGGGGTGTTGATCGTCCCCAGACTGAGCATGGCACCGCGAAGCGCGAGCCACAGCGACGAGCACTCGGACGCGACGAACCAGTTGACGAAGTGCACGAACGAGCCGTTCAGGATGGCGACGGGCCAGAACAGGATGGACAGCAGGTGGTGCCAGACGTACAGGTGGAACGTCAGCACCCCGTTGGCCTTCACGGATGCCTCGTACCCGACGAGCATGCTCCCCAGGTCGAACGCCATGTACCCGATGGCCAACGCGCACGCGACGGATGCGTTGGGGTGCGCGACGGTGCCGACGGTCTCGAACGCGCCGTGCTTCGTGAGAGCAGGGAGCCGGGTCAGCGCGGGCACGACCACGAGCGGCGCGATCAGCCCGTTGAGCGCCATGTTCGGCGCGAAGCGCAGGCTGTACCGCTTGGGCTCGGGCAAAGCGGCCTGCGTCGGCGACGGGAGGTGATCGATGTCAGCGGGGATCCGAGAAAAAGACGTTCGGATGCGGGGAAGCGAAACGGGTGGGCACGCACCCACTTGGCCTTGCCGACGACCTTCGGGGCCGCGGCGCCCCACGCCAGGCGGAGCAGGACGTGCCCGATAACGCTGGCGAAGAACCACGTCGCAAAGCTCGCGATATCGGTCTGGGAGGCCATGGCGGCAGGAGGACTGACGCGCGGTTGAAAGTGACGTGGACAAGCGCGCGGTTCGTGCTTTTCCATGTCTGAGTGTAATCTCGGACCAAAACCAGTGACCTAGGTCGGGACAGTGTCGGCTGCGCGACGCCGCGCGCCGCCGCGCTCATGACGCCCCGCGCGATGTCGTCCGCGCTGGCGCTGGCGCTCGTCGCGCTCGCCGCGACCGCCCCCGTGTCCTCGTCGGCCGGTGCGGGCGGGTACGCTTCGGGTACACGCTTGGGATGGCGCACGCACGAAGCTCGGCACTTCGAGACGCCCCTGGACGGTCCGTGCACGGTCGACCGCGTGGATGCCTCCCAGTTCGCCTCGCTGGAGGCGTTCCACGACGCGCATCGCGCGCGCGGCGGCGCACCCGTGGTGGTCACCGGCCTCGCCCCGCGCAACGACGCGTTCAGGGCGATGAACGCCAAGGAGGCGCTGTTGCGTCGCTGGGGCGACGAGACCATCGTGTTGTCCACCGCGAACACGCACTCCTACCGCAAGGTCGCCAAGACCCTGCGCGAGTACTTCGACGACCACCTGCACGTCCAGGATCTCGACGTTCCAGGTGACGAGACCCTGTACTGGTTCGGGGACAACGACCACGAACGCTGGGCCGAGCACTTCGCCGCGTACGCGCCGCCGCCGCTCATCCCGAGATCCGCCGACGTCGCGTACTCGTTCGGCGTCGGCGGCCCTTTAAGCGGCGTGCCGCTGCACGTGCACGGCCCCGGGTTTTCGGAAACCCTGATCGGACGCAAGCGGTGGTGGCTCGCGCCGCCGCGTCCGAAACCCACGTTCGACCCGAACGCGACCGCGCTCGAGTGGGCTCTGTCGTCGCGAAAAGCAGTCGGCGGCGGCGAAAAAGGCGACCCGGCGAGAAACAGTCCCGGAGCCGCGGACGGCGTCGACTTCGCGGCGTGCACCGTCGCGGAGGGCGAGGCGATGTACTTCCCGGACGGGTGGTGGCACGCCACGCTGAACCTCGACGAGACCGTGTTTATCTCGAGCTTCGTGAACTACGCGCGGGACGAGGAGGGCGACCGCGGCGCGGACGTTGCCGGGAAAACGCCGGACCTCGACGACGCCTTTGAGCTTCGGCGGTGACGTCTCGAGACGGGTCGCGCGAGACGAGCTACGCGCGCTGCGTCGCGTCGTCGTACGTAAACATAAAACATACACGCGCGCGACGGGTCCCCTCCGTCTTACTTCTCCGTGAGCGCCCTGAACCCGCGCCAGTCCGCAGGCGCCTCGAACGCGCGCGCCTCCATGTACTGCAGCAGCGCCTTGGCCGGGCCGTCCTCCACCGGGCGGCCCTTGGCGTCCCGCCGCCATGCGCCCGCCGCCGCCGGGCGCAGCGCCTCGGCGGCTTCCGCCCAGCGACCTTCCTCGTACAGAGCGAAGGCGGCGCGGAACTTGTTCAGGAACGAATCCGTGACTCCGCGGCGCATCGCGACGAGGTCGGGGTGCTCGGCGAACTCGTCGTCGTACTTGAAGAACGAGTGGCTCTGTAGGCTCTCGTTCTCGCCGCGGGGCGCGAGTCGGGCAACGGAGAAGGACGCGTTCTCGCGCCCCTCTCTCGCGCCTCTCCTCTCGGGGTCCTCCGGCGCGTCAGGCGCGGGCGCGGCGTCGCGCGCGACGTCGAACGTGAACACGCCCATGGGCTCCTCGGAGCCCTTGACGACGACGCGGTCGATCTGGCGGCACGCGCGCGCGACGCCCGCGCCGCACGCGTTGACGAACCGCTCGGAGATGAGGATGGGGACGTCGAACTGCTTGGTCGCGGCTTCGAGGCGCGCGGAAAGGTTGACGTTCGGGGAGAGGTACGACGCGTCCACCTTGTGTTCGCTCCCGATGGCGCCCTCGATGGCCCAGCCGACGTGCAACCCAAACCCCATCTTGACCTCGAAGTCCGGCATGCGCGCCGCCAGACGCGCGTCGTTGGAGTACGCGTTGAGCTTCGCCGAGCGCCGCAGCCCGGCGATGATGGCCACGAAGGAAGCCAGCGCGCCCTCGCACACCCTCGCGACGGCGGCGCGGCGCTCGGGTGGCGCAAACTCGGGGCGCTCGACGTCCTCCAGCGAGACGTCCGCCGGGAACTTCCACACCAGCAGAAACGCGTCGCCCACGTTTTTGTTGGCGCTGCCGCCGTGCAGGTGCGTCTCCACGTGCACGATCTTCCCGATGGTGTTGACGAACTCCATCACGCCCTCCTGCAGCACCTCGGTGGTGTCCGTGAACTGGCGGATATCGCAGAACCCGAAGATCGCCACCACCTTCTTGCCGGGGATCATCGGGTCGATCTCGCCGCCGCGCCGGATGTTCGCCGCGATGATCTCCGAGCCGGCTTCGCCGAACCCGACGGCGAGCAAACCGCAAATCTTCGCGATGGAGTTCTCGAGCAGCCGAGTCTCCATCTGCGAGTCGTCCCGCGTCCGCGAGGCGTTCTTCTTCGAAGACTTCGAGAGCGACTTCGCGTCGCGTTTTCGTCTCCCCCAACCGCCGTCGCGCGAGAAGATCCCGAGGGCGGCGCTCGCGGCGGCGCCGCCCGCGCCGCGAAGAAAACCGCCGCCGCGTTCGCGTCTCTCGGCGGCGTCCTCCTCGGCGTCCGAGTCGCTCTTTTCGTCGACGGCGAACCGCTTGAGCGGGTTCTCGGAAACCTCGCGCACTTTCTTGACCATGCGCTCGATGGGCTTCAACACGAGCGCGTGCGCGTCCCGGCTGAAGAACAGCGCGCCGGCGCCGAGCATCACGCACACGAACACCGTGCGGCACATGTTCAGCGCCGCTTGCGTCCTGGTCGCGCGGCGCGCGTCAAAAAACGCGTACGACGGAGACGACGCGTCGCGCGCCGACGTCGCCTCCGCGCCGGCGTCGAGCTCCGCGACGTACGCCGCGAGTCGGAACTCCTCGCACCGCAGCCTCTGCCCGAACGCCGCGCCCGGAAGCGTGAACGTCGTGTCGGCGTGCGCGTCCAGACGCTCGCCGCGCACCACGAGCGCGTACAGGCCGTCCGCCGCGCGCCAGTACTGGTCCACGGCGCCGTAGAACGCGACGCGTTCGGCGCGCGGCTCGGCGTCGCGCGTCTCCTCCTTCGCCTCCGCGCCGGCGGCGGCGAACGCGTGCAACACGCGCAGCCCACCGTCTTTGAAGGACGTTTCCGCCAGCGAGGGGTACGTGTCGAGGTCGAACCAGGGGAGCGCGAAGAGCATGCCGAGGACGCCCACGATCACGCGCCTGGTGGTGAGCTCGGAAAGGCGCTGGCCGACGCGCGTCTCCTCCGAGATCTTCGTCGGCGTAACGGCCGCCGCCGGGGGCGCGACGCTCGGCGCGCGCGGCGCGGGCGCGTCCGCAGCCTCGGGGCTTGTTTTTTTCGGAGGCGCTTCACGATCCTGGACGACCACGACGTCCACGACGTCGCCGCGGGTCTTCTCGACAGTCTCGCCGTCGGTCTCGACCGTCCGAGGACCGACGGTCTCGACGATCACGACGCTCGCGTCGTGATCGTCGAGCCCGTCGTGTTCGCCGCGCTCGCGGAGCGTCGCGAGGGGTTTCGCGGCGTCCGCCCGCGGAAACCGCCGTGGCGAAACCGCCCCCGCCGCCATCGATCCGCGATCGACGCTCGCGACGGTTTCCGACTGTCGCGTCGCGTCTGACTTCGCCTCGGTCCTCCGCGCCGCCGCCGCGGCGTGCGCGCGCCACAGCCGGCACAGCCGCAGCACGCGCGCGAGACGCACGACTCGCACGATGCGCCCCGCGCGCGTGCCCGCCCGGGAGGCGCGCGCGGCGCGCAGGAACGCGCCGTCCACGGTTTCTCCGTCGTCCCCTGCCTGCGCGACGGCGTCTGGCGCGGCGAGCGCGTCGAGCCCGAAGGACGCGCTCTCGGCGAAGTCGCACAACGTGGGGCTGCGCAGCCCGCTCGCGGCCATGAACTCGGGGACGTCCAGCAGCAGCGACGCGGTGGCGATGAGGTCGAGCCAGAAGTAGAACCCGAACGCGTACCCTTCTTTCGCGACGCAGAGGGCGCACATCTCGAGCGTGAACAGCGCCAGGCACGCGTACGTCACGGCGACGAATGCGAAATCGTCCTCGGCTTCGAACGCGGCGAGACGCGCGTCGTCGCCGAAGAGGCTCCACAGCGCCACCGCCGTCATGAACGACGCCCCCACCGAGCCCTCGAAAACGGACAAAACCCGGCGTTTCCACCTCGGGACGTGCGGCGGCGGCGGCGACAGCACGTTCGAGCGCATCAAAGCGCTGCGGCGCGCGCTGGAGCGCCGGCGCGGCGGCGGGACGCGCGCGCCGGCGCGCCCGAAGGCGGACGGGTCCAATTCCCCGCGCGTTTCGCGGAACGCGCTCGCGGAGGGTTCATCGGCCTCGTCGCCGCCGGCGTGGTTTCCGGCGTCCCGGAAAAAAATTTGGCCCAAACCGCGCGCGGCGTGCGGGAACGCGCTGTCCTGCCTCCTGCGCGCGCCCGCGCGCGGGCCCCGCCCGGGCGGACCGGCGGCGGCGTTTCCTCGCGCCGGAACGCGCCGCGCGTCCCGCGGCGCGTCCGCGTCGGTCCGGACGCGGTCGCCCGGCGCCGGCTCGCCGCGCTCGCCGCCGGCGCGCATCATCGTAAGGGCGGCGGGCGACGGGCGCGGCGCGCGCGCACCCACGAACGGCGTGTCCATCCGCGCGCGCGGCGTCCGAGCGAGGTGCGCTCGGTCGGACGCCGGCGCGTCGTCGTCCGCGCGCCGCGGCGGAGCGCCGTTTAGGCGCTCGTCGTGGCTCTCGGGCGCGAACCGAGTCGTGCCAACGCGTGCGCCGTCGGGGGAGGCGTGGGGCGCGCGCGGAGGCGACATGGTGGGAAACGCTTTCGGGCGTCACCCAGGACGCGCTCGAAGGCACCGGAAGCGCGCGTTCGTCCGGTCGCCGCGCCCCGCGATCCCGTTCGGCTTCGGGAACCCGAACCGTCGAGTTCGGGGACCGGCGATGATGAACCGTCGGCTGGTCGGTGCTCGAGCGGAACCGGCACGCGTCGCGGTTCGTCGCGACGGGAACGCCGAAAGCGCACGGTGCGAACGACGCGCGTATACGCGCGCGTGGGGAAGGGGCGCGCGCGCGCGTCTCACCGCCGCGCCCGCGGAGCGTGCGTCGAGATGTATCTCGTTTTGGCGTTTTTCCTGGGAGATGGCTCATGTTCGAATCCCGACGTTTCGGTTTCGGACCAGTCCTCGGGCTGGCTCGACCCGGAAACGCGACAATAACAAGTCGGCCACTCGAGGGACACGAGCGCGAGGCAAAACGAAGGAGCGCGCTCGCGTATCGGCACGATGTCGAAGCATCGACCCCGCCGCGCGGCGCCGGTCGCGGCGTCGCCCGCCACCGCCGTCGTCGCGCTGCTCGCATCGTGCGTCCTCGCCGCCGTGGCCGCCGCGGGCGACGGCGCGCTCGCCGCGCACTCGAGATCTGAATCTCGAGGCGTCACCAGCGCGTTCCAGCGTCCTCCCGCGCACCCCGCGCTGGACCTCGCGGACGCGCGCGTGCGTCGCGTGCGCCCTCGGGGCCGCGCGCTGCGCGATGACGAGACCTTCGATGCCCCGGAGCAGGTCCACCTGCTTCCCGGCGGCCCGAACGAGATGGTGATCGTGTGGGCGAGCGCGAGCGTGTCCGACGTGGACGCGGTCGTGCGGTACGCGATGGAGGATGGCGACGGATCCTCGTTCGCCGCCGCCGACCTCGAGCGGCGGCCCTCGTTCCGGACCGCCGAAGTGCACACCACCGCGTACACGGCACAGCTCTGCTTGGGGGAGTCCATGAGCGTGGACCCGGCGATGGGCGATAGACACCCCGTGGACCTCGACGCCCTGGTCGCGCTCGCGAACACGTCGGCGTGGGCGCCTCGCGACGCCGCAAACTTTCGCGCGGCGGACGGCGTCGACGCGGTCGTCCCGGCCGGCTGGTTCGGGTCGCCGCCGTGGGAGAAGGCCATCTGCCTCGAGTACAACAACCCGGACGCGCAGTACCAGTCTCCGTTCATACGCACGGCGAGGCTCGTCGGGCTCAGGCCCGGCGCGACGTACAGGTACGCGTTGCCGGGGGACGAGGAGGAGGTTGAACGCGAGATCGATCAGTCCGGCGCTTCCTCCGCGACGCGCACGAGCGGGCGGACGTTCGCGGCGCTCCCCGCCCCCGGCTCGTTCCCCGCCACGAACCAAGGGTCGCTCGTGCTCGGCGTGGTGGGCGACACCGGCCAGACGGAGGTGACGCGCGCGGTTCTGGAGCACCTCGGGTCAGCGACCGAGTCCGCCCCGAAAGCGGACCTCGTGCTGCACGTCGGCGACTTGTCGTACGCGGACGGGCACCCGCCGCGGTGGGATTCCTTCGGGAGACTCGCCGAGCCGCTGTTTTCCCGAACGCCGTTGTTAGTCACGCCGGGGAACCACGACGTGACCCTGAACGGCCTCGAGTCCACGGCGTACCGCGCGCGGTACCCGAGCCCGCACGCCGCGGCGAAGTCGCCCTCGCCGGACTGGTGGAGCCTGGACGTCGGTTTGGCGCACATCGTCGGCGTCAGCAGCTACGCACCGGCTGGGGAGCGAAGCGGGGTGGAGGCGTTACGATACGCGGAGCGCATGGACGAATTCGGGCTGGACGGCGCGGTCGCCAGGAGTATGGTTTCGTGGCTCAAACGCGACCTCGCGTCGGTGGACCGAGGGAAGACGCCCTGGGTGGTGGTGATGTTCCACGCGCCGTGGTACAACAGCAACCGCGCGCACTTCAAAGAGGCGGAGCGCCACCGCTGGTCCTTGGAGCGCGTTTTGTACGACGGCGGCGCGGATGTCGTTTTGAGCGGGCACGTCCACGCCTACGAGCGGAGCCGAAACGTGTTCGACTGGTCCCCAGACCCGTGCGGCCCGGCGTATTTGGTCGTCGGCGACGGCGGGAACTACGAAGGGCCGTACGGCGGCGGGTGGCGCGCGCCGCAGCCCGAGTGGTCGGCGTTCCGCGAAGGCAGCTTCGGCGCGGGGCGTCTGGTGATTGAGAACGCGACGGACGCGCGCTGGACCTGGCACAGGACGACGTGCGTGGAAAAGGGAGGGGTCACGCGCTTCAACGAGTCCTGGTACGCGCCCGAGGCACCTTCCGAGAAACCCTGCCGGAGCTCCGACGACGTCTCCGCGCAGGCCATGGCCCCGGTGGATTTCGCGCGCTTCACGCGCGACCCGGCGCTCTGTCCGAACCGCGCCGCCGGGTCGGGGTCGCGCGCGCGTCGCGACGACGCGCGCGACGGCGCGTCCGACGGCGCGCGCGACGGCGGCGCATCCGCCGGCGCCGTGTGGGAGGCGTTTCTCGCCGCCGGGTGGGCGGCGACGGCGGCGGCGCTGGCGTGGGCGCTGGCGGCGCTTCGGCGCGAGCGCCGGGGCGCGGGCGCCTTCAGGCACGCGCAGCTCCGGCTCGGAGACGACGACAACCTGTGAAGGCGCGCCGCGAGAAGAGAAGAGCGAGACGTTTCGCGCGTCTGGTCGTGTATCGCGTCGTGACGACGGCGACGCTCTCTGATGATACTACGTTCACACGTGAGATCGACCTAGAATACGCACGAGACGGACCTAGAATACGCGCGCTCGCCGCGCTCGTCTGTCTCGTTCATCGTCTCCCGCTTCCCGACCAGTCGGACGTCGAGTCGCGCGACCGCGCCTCGCCGTACGCGTCGCCCCCCCCGCGGTTTCCTCTCCAGCCCCCGTCAGGGCCCTCGCGCCTCCGCCCGCCGCCGCGTCCGAAGCGCCGCGCGTCGTCCGACTCGAAGTCGCCCGAGACTCCCGGCGCCGCGGCGCCGCGGCCCGCGACGCGCGCGCGCCCCGCGCGCTTCTTGGCGGCTTTCTCCTCCTCGCGGCGCGTCTTGAACCACGCCACGATCTTGCTGCGGGGGAGCTTCGTGGCGCGGTGCACGGCGTCCACCATGGAGTCATCCGGGAACCGGTCCTGCGCATACACCTTCTCCAGCGTCGCGACGTTCGTCGCGCCCAGGCGCTTCTTCGTGTACCCCTTGTACGCGGGCATACCCGCGGGCACGTGCGCCCGGGGCGCGTGGCGCAAGTACGCGGTTTGCGCGTCGTAGGCGGTTCGCTCGTCATCATCCGGCGGTCGGACTCTGTTGTCCCGCACGTTGTCGTAGTCCCTGCCGTCCGCACGCACGCGCGGATCGAACGGGTCGATCTGCACGGACGCCACCATCTCGTCCTCAGGCGGGTACTTCGCCGCCAGCTCGGGCTGGCGGTCCTTGTTCGCCTTGAGCCAATCGAGCACGTCCTCGCGGGTCAGGTCCAGGTCCGCGGCGAGGTCGCGGATGGGCACCTGGCGGCGTCCCCGCGCGAGCGCGCGCTCCAGGATGGCCGTCTTGTACGCGGGGAGCGTCGGCGCGCGAGGCGCGAGGTTCGCGAAGAGCTGCTCCCAGTCCTCCTCGTCCGCGGACGCGGCGACCGCGAGCCGCGCCCCTCGGCCGTCGCGTCTCGGGGCGCCGAAAGAAGCGGCGGCGCCGAATCGGCGACGCGAGATGGGGCGCGCGGGCGCGCGGACGCCGGGATTCGCGGGCGCGGGCGCGCCGCGAGGCGCGCCGCGAAGTGATACCAAGGTGCAGCGCGCGAGAGCGTCCATGATGAACGTCATCGTGCGCGCGCGGGAGTGTGTGTCCACGGCGTCGGAGGCACGGCCTCTTCTCGAAAGCGCCTTTTTCGGAGGGCGTTTTGTGTCGTGAGATGTCGTCACTGTGCGTCATCTGAGGCGTCAGGCGCTATTCCGTAGTCTACGGATTGCGAGAACAATCGTCGGTCGATAGCTACAGATTTCCCTCGATGATGAGCGACGCGTTCGTCCGCCGGCGCCCGCGTGGACGCCTCCCGTCACGCCTCCCCCCCCTCCCGCGCTATGAACTGCCAGTTCGCCACCAGCAGCTTCTGCGTGCACAGCAGCGCGTGCTTCCGCACGTCCGGGTCGGCGTGCGTCAGCAGCGCCATCGCCCGCGCCTTGCCCCCGACGTCCGCGACTAAGAACCGCCCCGCCGGGTAGTGCGTGGCGAACTCGCCGAGGTCGTGGCACGCCACCGCCAGCGTCACGGCATCCTGTGACGTGTGAAGCACGGTGACCAGCGTCCGCAGGAGCGCGCAGTTGTTGTCCGTCAGCCGCGACGCGCACTCGCGCCAGAAACCCTCGTCGCCGTGCGCGGCGGACCAAACCAGCGCGCCGCCGCGGAGCTCGGCGACGTACGCGTCCCACGAGCTCGCGTCGCGCGCGCGCGACGCCGCGCCGCGCTCGAGGTCGCCCAGCGCGCCGATGAGCTCCTCGTCCGCGAAACCGCGCTGCTGCAAGTTCTGGACGAGCTTGGCGAGCACGCGCGCGTCCACGCCCCGCAAAGAAAAAGGCGCGAGCGTTTCGTTCGGGTCCTCGCGCGTTCCAGACGGACGAGAGGGACCCGCGGCGTCGCCCGAGCCGCGCCGCGCCGCCGCGCCC
>MDSV01140035.1_pt1 | contig 18345 bp, 19 predicted proteins | sample 810851 | NCBI WGS metagenome assembly MDSV01 (sample SAMN05326640, study PRJNA326480) | marine metagenome | isolation source: seawater | place: Atlantic Ocean: North East | collected 2012 | reverse complement strand
GTTATATTGATACAAATGTGAGTACTATTGATGGTTTGTGAAGGCATCAAAGAGATAATTAATCAAAAAAGTATATTTATTTTTGATTTTGATGGTGTTTTAGCAGACTCAGTTGATATTAAAGCTGATGCATTTGCAGAATTGTATAGTCCTTATGGATCAGAAATTGTAGAAAAAGTAGTGACCCACCATTTGGCCAATGGTGGTATGAGCCGATATGATAAATTTTATTATTACCATACTGTTTATCTTAATATGAAAAAAGATCAGTTTGATATTAATAAGCTGGCTAGTCAATTTTCAAAAATTGTCAAAGACAAAGTAATTGGATGTCCAGAGGTTCCAGGCGCAGAAAATTTCATTAAAGAAATTTACCTCCAAAATAAATGCTACATTAATTCAGCAACTCCTCAAAATGAGATCCATCAGATAGTTGCGGCTAGAAAGCTCCAAAAGTATTTTTGTGGTGTACTGGGTTCGCCGATATCAAAATCAGAAAATCTTAAAAATATTAGATTAATGAATCATGAAGTACCTATTTCAGATTTTCTATTTTTTGGGGATGCCCTAAGTGACCTTGAAGCCGCAGCAAATAATAACGTCGATTTTATAGGCGTTGTTCACAATATTGAAAGTGTACTTAATGGTTTGGTGTCAGATGATAAGTTAATTAAAGATTTTATTTGTATTACAGAAAACCCATGAAGCGATACAGCGTAAAAGAAAGAAAGACTGGCATATTAGAGTTGGTGGATGATGCGGGCAATGTAGAAATTTACCGACCCGACTGTGATATTGATAAAGCCCTATGTCTCTTGTACCAATTTTATAATATCTCAACAACTAGTGGCGTTAATGTTAAAGATGCTTTTAAACGGGAGGATATCGACTGGTTTCCAACAACTATCGGGTTGCTCTGTTGGCATTATTTTTATCAAGTGGTTAAATACAGGAACTTAATTGATAAATATCTACTTGGGCAAGTTGAATTTACAAGTATTTCGCCTGGAAAATTTTATAACTTAATCCAACTAATATTGAGGGCTAAAGGTAAAGAAAAAGGTGTATTCAAAAAATTCATAAGGAATATGTACGCTTCTTGCATACAAATACGCAATAAATTTATACCCAATAAAAAGGGAGACCTTCTTTTTTTTCGGTATGGTCTTGATGATTTCCGTAGTGAAGAATTGTTGGAGCAGTTAAAAAATGAATATAAGATTTTACAGGTAACAGGCGCTAGATATAAACAGGTTCTAAGGAATTTTTTTAATAGAAGTATTTATATTCTTCCATTTGTTCAGCCATTTAACAGCAAAACTATATTTTTAAACTATGAAAATAAAGATCTAATTTTTAAGTATGCAATATTTTTTGTTGAATCCATCGTAGAAACCCATCGCTATAATTATAGAGTGAATTTAGTTAACTTTAGCCACTTTGAATATAATCTGTTTTTTGGTTTGGATGATGCGAATACCGTGTATCCACTAATATATGCGGCGCAGGATGTAGGAATTAAAACTCTTGGTTTCCAACATGGTATGTATGCGCGAAGACACGAAGCTTACGTAATGCAAGGGATTGAGGAATACCGATGGTACGATAATGTACTAGTATGGGGTGAGTATTGGAAATCTACCGTATTAAAAAATAGCAGGTTATATTCTGATAATTTTCATATCGTTACCTCTAACAAGCATTATTATGATTATAAATATTTGCCCAAAAAAGGAAAAAAGAAGGTAATACTTATTCCGTATGAATTTCTCGCGGATACAATAAAGGTTGGTGAATATATTAAAAAATTTATTAACTCAGGATTTACTATATTATTTAAACCTAGATCTGACGAGTCAATTCAAAGTCAATTGAACGCTTATTATCTTGATGAATTCAAAGACAAAATAGAAATTATTGATGTAGTAACACCTGAAACAATGGCAGAAATTGATGTCATTGCTGGAACTATGACTACTCTTTTATTTGAGCTGTTACCTTACAATAAACCAATTTGGATTTTGGAATCATCTTTTCGGTTAATGTATGACATGGTTGAAGATGGTTTTGCTAGATTAATCACTGATAGTGATATGCAAAGAATTGATGAAATTTTTGAGGAAGAAATAAGTAAAGGAAAAATTGTAGACCCTGAATATTTTTTTGCTAGAAAACCATTGGTTGATGCAGTCGCTAATTATTTGGAAGCTGGTGTGGCAAATAAATGAAGATATTGATCTCTGCATATACCGGGTTAGGGAATTTCATTCTGAAAACTCCTATGATTAATCGCCTTGCTGATTTATATCCAGCTTGTCAGATTGATTTAGTTTGTGGGTTACCTTGGGGAGCTGATAAAGTTCTAGAACACTCAAATTTAATTAATCAAGTTTATTGGTTACCGTTAAATTCTACACTTCTAGATAAGACAAAACATCTCAACAGTTTAGCAAATAATGGTTATGATTTAATCGTTTTGCCTTTTGATTCGACACCCACATTCCTACTTTGGGGAGCGAATTTTTATTTTTCTGATTCTAGGATTGTTGCTCATTTTAATATTTATAGTCTAGGAAGATTAATTTGGATCAAACGAACGATGTCACTCGTATTCTTGTCTAATGTCGAATGGGTTCCGGTATTACATGGTCGTCATGAGATTGACCTTAATCTTGATTTGATCGATGTTCTTTCTTATGAAAACTACTCTAAGCACAGAGATCGGAAGACAATTGTAACCTATGATCCGAATGCATCTGTATCTGGGTTGCCTGATAAGTATATTGTTTTACAACCCTCCGCTCGAAATGGTGTGCCTTCTCCTAAAACTTGGCCAATAAGTCAATATCATAGCCTTGCTCAACAATGGTTAAAGAAACACTCAGACTATCATGTTATTTTAGTCGGTGACTCCGGGGATCTCAATGCCTTGCATGAACATCCCATTCTTAAATTAGATGGTGTTGTAAATATGATTGGCGAAACTGATTTTTCACAATTGTGTATGATTTTGAAAAGTGCTTCAGCAGTTGTAGCTAATGATAGTGGCATCATGCATATTTCTGATGCCTTAGAGACATCTTTGGTGGCCCTCTATGGTCCCACAGATAATACAAGAACAAGACCATTATCGGCTTCATCAAAAATGTTGAGTTCACAGAATGATTGTTACTGCAATTGCTACGCATTTAAGTCTAGTGAAGATTCCCTAATTAAAAAATTTGGCGAGAACTATTGTATGAACGACATAACACCTACCGATGTAATATCTACTCTAGAATCGATGATAGGATAGTTTTATGGAAAATCACATTTATGATGCTTTAGAATCTCATTTTGATAGCTACGATCCCTTCAAGTTAAGAGGTTTTGTAAGTGAAAACAGTGAAATTGGATATGCTGCCTATGTTTTAGATAAGATAGCGCACCCAAATGGCTCAACTATGCTGGATCTTGGATTTGGCGATGGCTTAGTGATGAATTCAATGCTTATGTTGAGGCTGCATTTACATATAGATGGAATTGAGTGAAAAGTGAAAATAAAATATGAAAATCCATACTCTATTAATGAAAATGGTCTAATTTTTCTTTATACCAAGCTGAATAAGTATCAGAGAAATCCAAATCAAATTATAAGAAAGATAGCGTTTATTGGAATGATTATTTTTAAACGTTTTGCTTTCTCATTAGTTGCAAATAACAAACAGATGATAGTTAAAGCAAGTCTCAATGGAATGCAGTTTAGAGCAAGATCAACAAATTCACAGTTTCACTCAATTTATTTTGATGAAGTTCGTAATTGTTATGAGCCGGATGTGTACGGTGCGATCGAAAAGTTTTTGCCGGAAGGGGAAACAATGTTAGACGTAGGTTCGAATTGGGGTCATCATACATTTGATGCCGCACTAAGGAAAAACGCAAATGTTTTTGCTTTTGAGCCAAATGTTGATGTATTCAATGACCTTTCCCGAATAGTATCGGATCTTAATTTAGAACAAAGAGTAATACCATATAATGTTGGGCTTGGTTATGAGACTGGAGTTCTGACTCTCACCCAGGCTGGCTTTGAGAGTGGTGTTGGAAGCGTGTATGATGCTTTCTTATCTCACCGAGTTATCAGTCAACATTGGCTGGTGCGATTATTTGACAAGTTAACACTAAAAAAAAATATCGTTCAGACCACAAATATAAAAGTTTTGGACGATTTCTTTGACTCAAAGACAGCGATTTCATTTATTAAACTTGACTGTGAAGGATCTGAGCTGAATGCGCTAAAAGGAGCCCCAATACTCTTAGGGCGTGACAAGCCAGTTGTAGTGTTTGAGCTTCATACCAATAAAAATTCCTCAAATTATTCTGATTTTTTTGAATTTTTTGAGCCACTAGGATACGAACTGTTCGAGATTAATACGGATGTTGATGCGGGTAATTGGGATATCAAAGCTGTTGACGCTCTTGTTCCAAACACCCATTATAATTTGTTGGCAAAACCCAAATCTCTGGCGCTTTAGAAATATTGTTGGTGGCCCTTTATGGCCCTACAAATAATACAAGAACAAGACCATTATCAGCTTCATCAAAAATGCTGCTTTCGCAGAACGAGTGCTACTGCAAGTGTTACGCATTTAAGGCTAGTCAAGATTCCCTATTAGACAAATTTGGTGAGGACTATTGTATGAAAAAGATAACACCTTCTGATGTAATAACCACTTTAGAAACTATGATCGGATAGTTTATGGAAAATCAAAATTACGATGCCTTAAGAGCTCATTTTAATAGTTTTGATGCCTCGAAGTTAAGAGGCTCAGTAGGTGAGAACAGTGCAATTTCATATGCTGCCTATGTTTTAGATAGAATAGCGCCTCCTAAAGGCTCGCTTATGCTGGATGTTGGATGTGGTGATGGCTTAATAATGCGCGCAATGCTTGTCTTAAGACCAGATTTACATATAGACGGAATTGAATTGGCACCTAAGCTCACAGAGCGTGCAAAAACCAATAATCCTCAGTCTAAGATTTTTTGTGGTAATATAATGGAAATGGATCTAACCAATATTCCAAAAAATATAATTATATTTTTTCATTTAGTTTTCTGCAATATATTCCTGCTGAAGATATAATCCAGTTGCAGTCTCGTATGCAAGACTTGCTTTTTGATAAGGGGATGATTGTTCATTGTTCAATTCCTGATAAACGTTTCAGGTTAGTTACTACAATTATCAACCAACTGCGAAGTAGGGGTAAAGTCGGCCTGCTAATTGCTCCAGTACTTCATATTTTATACATCTTATATCACAAAAAACGCTACGGAATCGGTGGTTTTTGGCACGACCCTGTTCGTATACAGTACGCCTTGGCCTTTTCCGGGAAAATAAAAATACTACCATCCGACGTGTATTACCGTTTTGATATAGTGCAGAAAGTGGGGGGTCGATATAGAAGTAAGAAAGAAGACGGTGGTGAAATCTGTAGTTGAAAGAGAAAACCCCTCAAAAATGCTTTACAGAGAGTTATGTGCTTGTGAGGAACTTATTCCTATATTTTCAAAAGACTGGTGGCTTGACTCCGTCGTAGGGGGAGACAAGTGGGATGTTGCTCTTGTTCTTAAAGACGGAAAAATCATTGCATCAATGCCCCATATAATAAAAAATAAATTTGGTTTAAAGCTTTCTACATTGCCTGAATTTACACAATATCTTGGGCCCTGGATAAAGCCAGGTCAGGCAAAATATGCAAAAATGTTAGGGCAACAAAAAGATATAATGACCGAGTTAATCGAACAGTTGCCAAGGTTTGATTATTTTTCACAGAATTGGGATTACAAACAAACAAACTGGCTACCATTTTATTGGAAAGGTTTTCAACAAACGACTAACTATACCTATGTCATCGACGATATGTCATCCCTGGATTTGGTTTGGTCTAATTTTCAGGAAAAAATACGGACTGACATTAGAAAATCTACAAACCGACATAATTTGGTATTTCTTGATAATCCTTCGATTGAAGATTTTATTCAATTAAATAGGAAGGTGTATCAGCGCAAAAATATCAGGGTGCCACACAATGAACAGACTTTTATTAACTTAGATAAAGTCTGTGCTCACCATAATGCGCGCAAGATTTTTATTGCTGTTGATGAGGATGGTAGGCATCATGCGGGTGTATACATAGTGTGGGATAAGAATAGTGCCTACTATTTAATGGGTGGTAGCGATCCAGAATTGCGAAATAGCGGGGCAACAAGTTTGTGTTTGTGGGAAGCTATTAAATTTGCATCGACTGTAACAAAAGAATTTAATTTTGAAGGTTCTATGATAGAGCCAGTAGAGCGATTTTTCCGAGCTTTTGGTGGGAAGCAAAAATTAGTTTTTAATATTTCAAAAACACCGTCGTTACTTTTACGCCTAAGGTCCTGTTTGCTCGGCCTTAAAGGAAACAATACAAATTGAGCATTACATATAATTTAAATCAGCTTGAATGGTTGCAGACTATCCTGCGAGAGAGATTATCTGTTCAGCTCTCACTCAAGATGCTCGATGACAAACACGCTGCCATTACTGTGTCTTCTTCTACTAAAAACATAAAAATAAAGTTAGATCCTCCAACGTTTTTAAAAGCCGAGGCTAGCTTGGTGATGTGTTCATGGTCTCCTGAGCCTGAAGGTTGGCTGGCATCTCCCTTGGGCCCTGATTTACCTGCGCCTGGTTTAGTCAAAAGAAAAAGTAGGCTGATTTATAAAACCAATGAAGGATATTGCATTAAATATGATATTTTAGGCTTAATATTTTGGGCGCTTACGCGAATAGAAGAAATCGCTCACAATGGTGTTGATATTCATGATAGATTTTCAGCATATTCTTCACATGCCTTTAAAAATGGGTATCTTGAGAGGCCTATCGTTGATGAATGGTTGATTATTTTAGGGCAAGTAATACGCCGATTGTGGCCTAGTCATGATTTAGTAAAGAATGAATTTAAAATAAAACTATCGCACGACGTGGATATTGTAAGTCGATATCGTTTTGCCAGTCCCTATCATATTATTCGCAGGGTCATGATTGATATCTTGAAGTATCGTGATTTTCGCTCGGCATTATTAGCTCCATGGGGATTACTTTTTAAATCTAATCAATTATCGAAGTACGATCGGCACAATACATTCGAATGGATAATGGAGCAATCTGAGGCTCTTGGTTTAACGAGTTCATTTTACTTTATTTGTGGGCGAACAAATGCTCAGTTTGATGCCGAATATGAACCTGAGCATCCCATTATTAGAAATCTATTACGTACGATTCACGCTCGGGGACATGAGATTGGGCTTCATCCCAGTTACAATTCCTACATGGATCATGACACCATATGCTTAGAAGCAGAACGATTGCGAAAAATTTGTGCTGAAGAGAGTATAAAGCAAGATATATGGGGGGGAAGAATGCACTTTCTTCGTTGGAAGCATCCAAATACTCTGTATGGGTGGGAGAAAGCTAAGATGAATTACGATAGTACGATGAGTTATGCCGAGCATGCAGGTTTTCGTTGCGGTACTTGTCATGAGTATCCAGCTTTTGATCCGCTTGTTGATCGTATTCTTAATTTACGCATACAACCACTAATTGTTATGGAGCATACGGTGATTTCCAAGAGTTATATGGGACTTGGACTCAGCAAAAAGGCTTATGATAAGTTTTTACAATTGAAAAATGCTTGCAAAGTGGTAAATGGTACCTTCACGTTGCTATGGCACAATAATCAGCTCGCAACGAAGGCTGAGCGTGACTTATATATTTCTATTATTAAATAGACTTAAAATTTTATAACACTAAACATGGATTCTTATGATTAAACTTGCACTAATCGGTTGCGGCCGAATTTCAAAACGTCACTCTGAGCTTCTTGGTCTCAAACAAATTAAAGGAGCAGAGCTTGTAGCAGTTTGTGACAGTGTTGCTAATAAAGCTAAAAAAATTGGTCTTCAATTTGACGTGCCAGCGTATGCTGACATGGACGAGATGATGCAAAATGAAAACATAGATGTTGCAGTGGTTCTAACACCAAGTGGTTTGCATGCGGAGCATGTAATTAATCTTGCTAAGTATGGCAAAGATATTATGGTTGAAAAGCCAATGGCGCTAACGTTAGACGATGCAGATGCGATGATCGAGGCGTGTGATAAAAATAGTTGTCGACTTTTTATAATTAAACAAAACCGATTTAATGTTCCTGTGGCTAAGTTGCGCGAGGCCCATCAGGCTAAGCGTTTTGGTAAGTTGATATTAGGTACCGTACGTGTGCGTTGGGCTCGCCATCAACAATATTATGATCAGGATGCTTGGCGCGGTACTTGGGCTATGGACGGTGGCGTGCTCACAAATCAGGCCAGTCATCATGTTGATCTATTGGAGTGGATGATGGGCGATGTGGAGTCAGTATTTGCTCATGCAACAACCGCTCTTGCCGATATCGAAGCTGAAGATACGGCTGTTGTAAATGTAAAATTTAAAAGCGGTGCACTAGGGATTATTGAAGCTACAACCGCAGCTAGACCAAAAGATCTTGAAGGCTCAATTTCAATTTTAGGTGAGAAAGGTAGTGTTGTGATTGGAGGGTTTGCTGTAAACAAAATGGAATCTTGGGCTTTTGAAGAAGAGCTGGAAGGGGATACTACGGTACTAGAACAATTTTCAGTTAATCCACCTAATGTCTATGGTTTTGGACATCAAGCCTACTACGAGCATGTTGTTGAATGTATCTCGGATGGTGGTAAGAATTTAGTTGATGGACTTCAAGGCAGAAAAAGTATTGAACTAATTAGTGCTATCTATGAATCTGTTGAAACAGGAAAAGAGGTTTTTCTTCGTTTTAAGCCACAAAAATGTAAGCTAGGGCAGCCTTAATTGAATGCTCTACCTTTAATTCAAAAAAAGGAGTTTGTTCTTGTTTTTGGTGAATAAAGTTTGCATTTTCGACTACATCATTAAAGAAACTTAAAAATGTCAGAAATTGCATCAACAGCGATTCTACACCCTAATGTGGTCCTTGGTGAAGACGTTGTCGTTGAGGGTTTTTGTATAATTGGCATACCATTTAAAGGCATGAAAAACATACAAACCGTCATCGGTAGTGGCTCAATAATTCGTGCAGGTACATATATTTATGCTGGTAATCAGATTGGTAAAAACTTTCAGACTGGGAATAAAGCTAATATTAGAGAACTGAATAAAATTGGTGATGATGTTTCTATAGGAACGCATTCTGTAATTGAGCATCACATTACTATTGGGAATAATGTGAGGATACATTCACAAGTATTCGTGCCGGAATATAGTACATTGGAAAATGACTGTTGGATTGGTCCAAATGTAGTGTTAACTAATGCGCGTTATCCAAAGCACGTATCTGTCAAAGATGAATTAAGAGGACCTTTGATAGGAAATAATGCGAAGATTGGTGCAAATGCGACAATTCTGCCTGGTGTGACAATTGGAAAGAATAGTCTGATCGGTGCTGGTTGTGTAGTGACTAAGCATGTTGGCCCAGATACGATTGTAGTGGGAAACCCTGCGAAAGCCCTACGAAAAATTGATTATATAAATAGCTAAGAATCCAAAAATTTAGATATTACTTTCCTCACTTTAACCTTTATTAAACTGATAAAATAAAATTATGATTAAATTTTTAGACTTACATTCACAATACCTTTCTATTAAGCAAGAAATCGATCAAACTATTTCTAATGTTATCAGTGAAAGTGCTTTTATCGGAGGAAAGTACGTTTCTGAGTTTGAAGAACATTTGGCTGATTATCAGCAAGCTAAGTATTGTGTGGGTGTGGGGAATGGCACCGATGCCCTTGAGATCGCCATCGAATCACTTGATTTGCCAAGGGATGGGGAAATTATTGTGCCAGCAAATAGTTTTATTGCCAGTGCCGAAGCGGTGTCTCGTTCAGGCCATAAAATTGTTTTTTGTGATGCTCGCTCGGATGATTACACTATTAATATTGCTGATCTTAAAAAACGGATCACCTCTAATACAGTCGCCATTATAGCTGTGCATCTCTACGGACACCCTTGTGATATGGACCCACTATTGGAACTAGCGCAAAAATATAACCTTAAGATCATAGAAGATTGTGCTCAAGCACATGGTGCTGAATATAAAGGCCAAAAAGTAGGTGCCATTGGTGATTTAGGTTGTTTTAGTTTTTACCCAGGTAAAAATCTGGGTGCCTTTGGTGATGGTGGTGCAATTGTTACTAATAGTGAGGCTTTAGCTGTAAGATGTCGAATGATAGCTAATCATGGTCGCATAGCAAAATATGATCATAAATTTGAAGGGAGAAATTCACGTCTTGATGGGCTTCAAGCTGCGATACTGACTGTGAAACTTCGACATTTGGATAAGTGGACTGATAATCGTATTATGATCGCAAATGAGTATTTAGTACGATTAAAATTCATACCAGAAATTAGATTACCAGTTAAGCAGGACTGGGTAAAACAAGTTTATCATCTTTTTGTAATTCGTCACTCTAATAGAGATAAAATACAAGCAGTATTAAAAGATTCAGGGATACAGACAGGAATACATTACCCGATTGCCTTGCCAAAACTAGCGGCATATCAGGGCCATGGCCAGGAAAATGAAAGAGGTTTTTCTTGGGAGAGTGATAACTCGTTATTAAGCCTGCCAATTGGAGAGCATCTCTCAATTCAAGATGATGTGAATACTGTTGTTAATAGTATTACTAGTGGAAAACATTAAAAATGTTGATAAAAAAGCCTTACTTGATGGTTTTTTGGTTTCTACCACTTCTCAATGCTATGAAAACTGTAAGTTATGCTGAAATTGGCATTACTGATTATATTCGCTATGTGCAGCTTGGTTTAGTTCTTTTAGGGCTGTTTTATTTACTTATAAACTTAACAACTGCTCGTTCGTCATTTAGAGTTTTATTTATATTATTATTGCTTGCAATTAATATGCTTTATTCTGACATAAGAGAATACCAATTAATTGTGTATTTAATGGGTTATGCATTGATGGTGCATATGATGGCTAAAAAATATCCCTATGAGATATGGTCTCAATATTATTTTATTTGTGTAGTGATCGCATGGCTAACAATAATAGATTTTATCTCGTTTTTCATATTGGGTGAATTTATAATTTCATATCGAACACCTGAGGTAATGGGAAACGGTTTGCCTCGCATCAACACCATTTTTGATGAAATGTCACATCAGGCTTTTTTTATGATGCCGGCAGTAATTTTATCTTTGGTTAATAAATCTAAGATGCGATATTTGCTTGTTGTTGGGTTGTTGTCAACAATGTCTGTCGCTGCTTTGCTTTTGTTTTCAGTGGCTCTACTAGTCTATTTCCATAAAAAATTATTAAAAAATCCAATAAATATGATTCCTCTTTTTCTCACCGTTTCTTTAGCTTTGTTCCTTGGAAGTGAGTACATTATTAGTAAGGTCGTTGGTATTTTTGTGTATGATAGCCTCATTACAGGTGAACAAAAAAATGCCACGAGCGCTGCTCATATATTGCTTGGTTTTGAAATACTTAGAAATATATCTTTAAAAGATTTGTTTGTTGGGTATGGTTTTTTCAATTTGGCAGAAAATGTCCCACAGCTTTTATATAACTCTGATTTATATTCATATTTTGAAATGAGAGAATCTTTGGAAGATCCCAAATCCACTGGGATTATAAATTTAGTCCTATATTTTGGCCTATTCCAATGCGGTTTAATGTCAGTAGTTCTGTTGAAAGTTAAAAAGTATGCAAATGATGCTTGGCTATACATGCTGTCAATCTTCGTAGCTTTGCTGTCATTGATATATATGAGTCATACAGTTGAATACTTGGTACACCTGTTCTTTGTGTTCGGTCTGTCTTGGGCGTGCACGCAGTCTCCATCGGAAAAGATATTTGATCGACATTCCCAAATCATATCTAACAAAATATCAAACTGATGAAATTTCTGATGAATACTGATTGTTTAAGGAGATAATGTGTGCACTACCAAAACTGCTCGAGCAGGCTATCTCAAAGTAAAAAATAAATTTTTAGACAGATAATTAAAATTCTAAAACAACATAAAATATTAGGTAGATTGGGAAAAAATGAAAGCTGTTATCTTAGCTGGTGGATTAGGCACTCGTTTGAGTGAGGAAACCATTATTAAGCCGAAGCCAATGGTTGAAATTGGCGGCAAGCCAATTCTTTGGCATATTATGAAGATGTATTCTAGCCACGGTATTAATGATTTTGTAATATGCTGCGGATATAAAGGTTACATTATTAAAGAATACTTCAGTAATTATTTTTTGCATCAATCAGACGTAACCTTTCGTATGCAAAACAATACTACGGAGGTCCATAAAGAAAGAGCAGAGCCGTGGACAGTTACCCTGGTTGATACTGGTGATAACTCTATGACCGGCGGTAGGCTCGCCAGAGTATTTGAGTACATAAAGGATGAAGAAAGTTTTTGTTTTACTTATGGAGATGGTCTCTCCGATGTTAATATTTCAAAACTAATTGATTTTCATAGAGGGCATGGTCAGGACGCTACGCTTACAGCTACATACCCACCTGGACGATTTGGGGCTTTAGACGTTCAAAACAATCAAGTAATGAAGTTCAGAGAAAAACCTAAGGGAGACGGAGCCCTAATAAATGGTGGTTTTTTTATACTTTCGCCTAAAGTTTTACATCGTATCTCTGGAGACGACTGCAGTTGGGAGCAAGAGCCTCTAAAAAGCTTAGCATTAGATGGCAAACTCATGGCATATATACATGATGGCTTTTGGCAGCCAATGGACACGTTAAGAGATAAAATGTATTTAGAAGAGTTATGGCAAACAAAAAAAGCACCATGGAAGTCATGGGAGTAGAACATAAATGAATATAGATTTTTGGAGAGGGAAAAGAGTTTTTTTAACTGGGCATACTGGTTTTAAAGGTGGATGGATGGTTCTTTGCTTACAAAGGCTAGGTGCCATTGTTAAAGGTTATTCTCTAGAGCCAAATACAACTCCCTCATTATTTGAAATTGCCAATATTCGTGATGGTATCGAAAGTGAATTTGGTGATATTAGGGATTTGGATAGACTGAAAAAATCTTTATTAGATTTTTCACCAGAGATAGTAATTCATATGGCGGCACAACCTTTGGTTAGATTGTCTTACCAGAATCCTGTTGATACATATCAGACAAATGTTATGGGTACAGTAAATTTATTTGAAGCTGTCAGAGCCTGTGAGGCTACTATCGCAGTGGTAAATGTAACAACCGATAAATGTTATGAGAATAATGAGTGGGTTTGGGGTTATCGAGAAAACGAAGCAATGGGGGGGCACGATCCTTATAGTAGCAGTAAGGGGTGTTCAGAGCTAGTGACGTCTGCTTACCGAAGATCATTTTTTGGCGATAACAGTGGTGTATGTCTGGGGTCTGCCAGAGCTGGAAACGTAATTGGCGGTGGTGACTGGTCGCAAGATAGGCTAATTCCTGATGCGCTTTACGCATTTGGTAGAAATAAGCCTGTGGTAATCAGAAACCCGCTTGCTACACGGCCCTGGCAGCATGTACTTGAGCCAATTTCAGGATACTTAATACTGGCTGAGAACTTATATTTAAATGGCAAGGGTTATGCCGAAGCTTGGAATTTTGGTCCAACAGATGAATGTGTGAAACCCGTTGGCGAAGTAATGGATTATTTGGTAAAGCTTTGGCCAGCTGACGTTTCTTGGGTGTTAGACGGTTTGGAACAGCCATACGAGGCACAGTTATTAAAGCTTGATATTTCGAAAGTAAAAATGAGATTAAAATGGAAGCCAACCTGGGGTTTGAATAAAACTCTTCAGAGTATTATTGAGTGGCATCAATCGTGGTTAAATGGCGAAGATATGAGATGTGTAACGCTCAACCAAATCAATACCCACAAAAATTAACTCAAGGATATGATTTATGGGAACGGCTAAAAAGAGAGATGATATTGGCGAATTAGAGCAAATTTCTTACGCAAAAACTGTCTATGGGCAGGAAGAGATTGATGCTGTAGTTAAATGCTTGTCTGAATCGACGCAGATGGGTCAGTATTCAAGAAAGTTTGAGCGAAGGATTGCAAGTCTGTTTGATAAGAAGCATTGCCTTTATGTGAACTCTGGTTCTTCTGCTCTGTTTATTGGGGTGGAGGCATTTAGTTTTCCGGCAGGTGGAGAAGTTATAACGCCAGTACTTACGTTTTCAACAACCATTGGGTGTTTGGTAAAAAATGAATTAGTCCCTGTGTTCGTCGATGTTGAGCCGTTGACATATTGTATTGCTGTCAGCCAGATTGAGGCACAAATTACTGATAAAACCGTCGCTATATTAGCGCCGAACTTGATGGGTAACCTTTGTGACTGGCCGGTGATAAGAGAGATTGCGGATAGGCATGGTTTGGTTGTAATCGAGGACTCCGCCGATACTCTTGGCGCGACCATCAGTGGGAAAGGTTCGGGCTTTTATTCAGATATGTCAATAACAAGTTTTTATGGCTCCCACATAATTAACTGCGCTGGAAATGGCGGCGCTTTAGCGATTAATAACGAAAAAGTAATGGAAAAAGCAAAACTACTGCGATCTTGGGGGCGAAGCTCTTCTCTGTTTGATGAAAAAAGTGAAGCTATTGAAAATAGGTTTAATGTTGACCTTGATGGTATCGATTATGATGCAAAGTTTGTGTTCGAGACTGTTGGATATAACTTAGAAGGCAATGAGGTAGGCGCAGCATTTGGTTTGGCTCAATTAGAAAAGCTCCAACAGAATATAGAAACGCGGCAGTCTAACTTTAGGCAACAGTGTGAGTTTTTTAATAAATACTCCGATTACTTTACTAATCCACAGGAAACGTTTGGTTGTGATACGGCATGGCTGGCATTTCCGCTCCTTATTAAGGAATCCGCACCATTTACACGTAAAGAATTTCAGATATTTTTGGAAAATAAAAACATTCAGACTAGGGTCGTTTTCACTGGTAATATTCTTCGCCAGCCGATGTGTCGGAATATGAAAAAAAAGGTCTTGGAGCAGGGATATCCCAATGCTGACAGAGTTATGGCACAAGGTGTCTTACTTCCTTTGCATCATGGTATGACGGAGCCTATGTTTGCTCGTTTTCAGGCTTCTGTACAGGAGTTCGTTGATTCATATGGCTAACCTGCAATACCATTACACTTGATAAAAACTCATATTGAAAATATTGAGTGGAATAAAAAAAATAAAATTAAGTATGCAGATGCTACAAAAAGTATTCCACTTCAACCAAATTCTGTTGAGGCGATATATACTTCCCACATGTTCGAGCACCTCTCACGCGAAGGAGCAAAATCATTTTTGTATGAAGCAAAGAAGATACTTAAGATTGATGGTATGCTTCGAGTTTCCATACCCGACCTCAAAATATATATAGAGAAATACTTAGCCAATGGAGACGCTGATGAATTTATGACTGGTATTCTAGTTGAGGCTCCATCCATAAATACATTGAAGCAGAAAATATTTTTATTTCTGAATGGTTATAGATATCATCAATGGATGTACTATGGCAGAGTCTCTCAGCGTTTTATTCAGAGAAGCAGGGTTCAAAAACATAAAAGTTTGTGCCAAAGGTGAAACCTCCATTAAAAACTCAACTGGCCTAGATTTATTTGAGAGAGGTAAGAACTCTGTATATGTGGGAGGTTCAAAGTGATCACAATGTTTTAGAAAAACAATTACAATGAGTAAATACAAATTAACTATTTATATCTTTGTTGCCCCCAAAATTTATTAAATCCAATTTTATTTGAAATAGAATCTCTTTTTAACCATGGATATAAATCTTTATCATTTTGTGGCTTCTCTATAAAAATAGCAAATTGATTTTGCTGCTTATAAAAAATTTTTGAAAAAATTATGTAGAAGGGTTTTGCTAGTCCAAGAAAAATTACTTTAAGAGTATTATTGAGCTCTAGATCTGGTGTACACGGATAGACAGACGCATAATCAAACCTAAAAAAGTGCTTGTGCTGAGGCGCATAAGATTGAATTGTTTTTATTACTTCTCTCTCTGTCCATCTATAGATGTAATTTGGTATCTCTGTATTGTCTACACCCCCATACTTACAATCATTATAATAAACAGCAAAATGCTCATATTCTGGTGAAAGATTTAATTTTATAATTAGCTTCATAACAAAGGAGTCTCTTGATTCAAAAGCTAATACACCGATTTTGGAAACCCTGTACATTTCCAAAAGAGTTTTATGCGGCATAGAAGCGTGATGAATTGCTGCATGGATCACAACATAATCAAATGAAGAATCCTCAAATGATAAATCTTGAACATCTTCATGCATATAATAATATGGACTAAAATCATCAGACTTGAAGCGAGTATCTAAATTAGAAATAGTTACATTCTTGTATCCATGAGAAGTAAAAATTTCTTTATCTAGCATTCCACCTCCACAGACAAGAATAGACGCGTCTTTTGAAGGAATTCTTTTTGGAATAATATCGTAATAAAAATGATCTCTTTGTTTTTTCATATTTGTTTATCCTGATTTATTCATTTAGATTTATCCAGGTTTTACGGTAGTTGAAAAAAAAGATAAATCAAATACGCACGCAGTTGAGGATGGAGCATTAGCTTTGTACACTTTCCAACAACAGAAATTCTAAGCTACTGATACTAGAAGGATATTAAGATAGTAAAACACACAGAAATAAAGAACAAATGTTATAAAATTGTTTTAAAGATAAATTTTCTCCTCGCAAAACACTATTACATAAAGGCTTCTAAAGCTTCGGCTATTGAGACAGTATAGAATATTTAGTTAAGAGGCCTTCGCTAATGTTGATAATACAATGAATTAGTTGTTATATTAGATATGCAGCTAAAAATGAATGCCTAGTAAGTTTGTAAGTCTCCGTAAATAAAGCTGACGACAACTTTAGGTTAAATCTCGGTACATTTGAACTGAGTAAGCCATTGACGTGGTCTAGTATTTTTTTTAATTTTTACTAAGTTAATTTGGCGATAAATTAATTTCTATTGCTGCCACTTATGCGTTTTAGAATTAAGTGTTGGGATGCCTCAATGAGTAAAGAGAAGATGGCTTCTGTAGAAAATAGCGATGCTAAAAAAACTGTTTTGCTGACTGGTGCTACGGGTTTTTTGGGTAGTCATCTCTTATCTGCATTATTGGACGAGGGGCATAAGGTTGTGGTTTTAAAAAGGTCCACATCAACAATATTAAGAATAAACCATTTAATGGACGATATTGTTGTATACGATATTGATAACTATGAGTTGGAAGATATTTTCCAACATGAACGTATTGAGGTGGTCATTCACGTAGCCACAAATTACGGCAGAGAACAACGAAATGAATTGGATATTGTAGATACAAATATTATGCTTGGGATTAATCTTTTGAAAAGTGCCGCAAAGTATGGGGTTATGGTATTCATAAATACAGATACTTTTTTCAATATTGATAATTTATTGGCTAACCATATGCAGGCCTACACGTTGTCCAAGAAACAATTTATTGAGTGGTTAAAATATTTTAGTTTTTCAGGCGTATCTGTCATAAATATGAAGATCCATCATGTTTATGGTCCTGGTGATAATAGTGATAAATTCATACCATGGCTGCAAACAAGTTTAATAAACAACTCTGGGCCAGTAAAGCTTACTAGTGGAATTCAACTAAGAGATTTTATATATATTGATGATGTAGTCAGTGCGTTTATTGTAGCTCTAAACGCAGTGGATTTTAAAGAGAAGTTTAAAGAGTATGTTGTATGCACTGGAATAAAAACGAGTGTTAGAGACTTTAGCGTAGAGTTACATAGCCAAATCATTGACAAATATGGTGTGAATACGGAATTGGTTTTTGGTGCCGTACCAACTTCTTCAGATGAGATAATGGATGTTAACAACGATTGTTCTCGTTTAGTTAATATTGGTTGGAGTCATCTCTCGCCCATTAAACAGGGGATCAAGTGTTTGCTAGATGGAAGGGCGCCACTGTGAAGAAGCATCCTATTTTGAGAATTGGCCCTGGCGATAGTTGAGGTGTTGGAGGGCTAATGAAGAATGTAAATATTTTATGAATAAGAAAGTATTAATATCTGGTATAGGACTTTCTGATGGCGGTGTTGGGAGGTTAATGCAAAAGTTAGAACCGGTCGCGACGGCGCGTGGATATAGAATATTGTCACGCAGAATGGTTCCTTTATCGCCTTTGATTAGGAATAAGCAATATCTAACACTTTTTTTTGAATTATTTT
>MDSV01190815.1_pt1 | contig 18352 bp, 17 predicted proteins | sample 810851 | NCBI WGS metagenome assembly MDSV01 (sample SAMN05326640, study PRJNA326480) | marine metagenome | isolation source: seawater | place: Atlantic Ocean: North East | collected 2012 | reverse complement strand
ATTATTCATTTTTAACACGCTCAACAGTTGAAACAAAAGATAAAATTAAATGGGAAGATGGCAATGAATATCCACTATATAAACTGGATATTTCCAATAAATCACATCCATATTTCACAGGCCAACAGAATTTAGTTGATACAGCGGGAAGAATAGAAAAATTCAACAAAAAATATTCAATATCTGATTCATCAGATAATAAATAGCAATACTTTAATGCATAAAACGGTTTTATATATTTGTAGAACCGTTTTTTGTTTATAATAATGAAAACAATAATTAAACAATTAATCTGTATAATAATGAGATCATCGATTTTAGTAGGTGGTCAAGCAGTCATTAATGGTGTAATGATGCGCGTCCCAGGTGCATACTCTACTGCAGTACGAGCTGAGGACGGTAGTATTAAATTTCAATCTTTCCCATACACTCCGCTGAATGAAAAAAATCAGATTTTAAGCCTTCCAATTATAAGAGGAGCGGTTGGTTTATATGAGGCCATGAAAATTGGATACAGCACGCTGAATTGGTCAGCAGAAATATCTGAAGAATCTGCAGATAAAAAAACAAATCCAATCATTGAATCTTTAATGAATCTGTTAGCGATTATCTTTGCAATTGGATTGTTTATGTTTTTACCAATCTTTTCTGCAGGATACCTGTCAAATGATAATCCTATTACCTTTAACATTATTGCTGGAGCAATTAGAATAAGTATATTTCTAATGTATTTAATTTTAATTTCAAGATTAAAAGATGTACAGACCTTGTTTCAATACCATGGTGCAGAGCATAAAACTATTTTTACTTTTGAAGATGGGGCTGAATTATCATATGAAAATACTCAAAAATATAAAAAAGAACACCCTAGATGTGGAACAAGCTTTTTATTTATTGTAATGATAGTAGCAATTTTTTCTTTTTCTATCATAGATAGTGTTGTTATTAAAGCCTTCGCTTTAGATACATTAGAAACAATTCAAAGGCTATTACTTCATTTAATCTGCATGCCTATTGTAAGTGGTTTTTCATATGAGGTTTTAAAAATTTTGGCTAAAAATATGGATAAACATTATGTTGTTAAGCTATTATGCAGACCAGGCCTTTTGCTTCAAAAAATAACAACACAAGAACCTGATAAAGATCAAATAGAGGTTGCATTTGAAGCTTTAAAAACTGCGTTTGGTGATAAGTATGAATCAGTTAAGGGTAACAAATACAAAGCTGATGCTATTTAATAATGCTAGATAAAGCAAAAAAAACCATTTCAATATATGATGATCTTACATCTCAAATATCTTCTCCGGAAGTATTGAATAATCATTTAAAGTTAGCAGAACTATCAAAACAGCAATCTGATTTAGAGCCTCTTTATAAAAAATGTAAATCATATGCTAATAAAAAGCATATGTATAGTGAAAATTTACAGCTTATTCAAGACGAAGATAGTGAATTAGCACAAATGGCAGAAGAAGAAAATCAATCTATTTTAAAAGATATTGAAATTTTAGAAGCAGATTTAAAAATTTTATTTATTCCTAAAGATCCTAATGACAAAAAAAATATTATATTAGAAATTAGGGCTGGGACAGGGGGTAGTGAAGCGTGTTTATTTGCTAATGATTTATATAGAATGTATATACGATATGCTGAAATACAAAAGTGGAAAATAGAGCTAGTTAACATGAGTGAAAATGAAGGAGGTGGAATAAAAGAAGCTGTTTTATCAATGAAGGGGAGCAATGTATATGGTGAACTAAAATTTGAAAGTGGAGTACATCGCGTGCAAAGAGTTCCAGATACTGAATCAAGTGGAAGGCTTCATACTAGTGCTGCAACTGTTGCTGTTTTACCAGAAGCTGAATCAGTTGATATAGAAATTAATGACTCAGATATAAAAATTGATACCTATAGAGCTTCAGGAGCTGGAGGTCAGCATGTTAACAAAACTGAGTCTGCTATTAGAATTACACATGGTCCTTCTGGTATAGTAGTAACTTGTCAAGATGAAAGTTCACAGCATAAAAATAAAGATAAGGCGATGAAAGTTTTAAGGTCTCGTTTATATGAGTTTGAGCAAATCAAGCAGCAAAAAAAGATTTCTGAAAAAAGAAAATCTATGGTATCTACAGGAGATAGAAGTGCCAAGATAAGAACATATAATTTCCCCCAAAACAGAATTACAGATCATAGAATTAATGTGACTCTTTATAAATTAGATCAATTTATTGATGGAAGTTTACAAGAGCTTGTAGACTCCTTAAAAATAGAAGAACAAAAAATATCTTTAGATAATGCATAATCTAGAGAGATATTCCTTAAATAGAAATCAAACTATTTCAACACAAAAACTTATTAGTCTCGGCGCAAGATTCTTAAATCATTATGGAATAAAAAATGCTAAAAATGAAATAGAGTGGTTTTTGCAAGATCTGCTTCATTGTGATAAGATTAAGTTAGATGATTTTAATATTAATAATAAACAGCATAATCTCGTAATTGATTTTTTAATACAAAGATCCAAAAAAAATCCATTTCAATATTTATTAGGCAAGGGTTCTTTTTTTGGAAGAGATTTTATAGTTGATAAAAATGTTTTAATTCCTAGACCAGAAACTGAAATTTTAATTAATATTATTAAGGATAATAAATATAATAATCTATTAGATATAGGCACAGGGTGTGGTTGTCTTGCTATTACTGCTATTATTGAAAAAATTGCTGTAAATGCTGATGCTATTGATATTTCAAACCCAGCATTGCGTATTGCTAAAAAAAATGCCAAATTATTAAAAATTAATAATATCAAATTTTTTAATTGCGATATTATGAGCGATAAGCCAAATAAAAAATATGATATTATTGTATCTAACCCCCCGTATATATCAATGGAAGAATATGAGGTTTTAGATGATGAGGTTAAAAACTTTGAACCTATTATTGCACTTACTGATTTTAATGATGGAATGATTTTTTATAGAAGATTATCTAAAGTTCTCAAAGAAATATTAAATCCTAATGGTGTGGCTGTTCTTGAAATATCACATTTTTTTAACACACACACAATATTAGATATTTTTAATAATTTTTCTGATATAGAGTTTTTCAGGGATTTAAATAATGACCATAGAGCAGTTAAGATTATAAATAAATAAAATAATAGAAAACCAAGCTAAGGAGTGTGTCTGATTATAAGTAATATATTTTCAATCATTAGAATTAAAAATATTATCATAGCATTGGTTTGCATTTTTATAACATTTTTAAAATTAGATGAAAGCCTTTTTCAATTTAATTCTATTATAACTACATGCATTATCGTCCTATTAATGACGAGTACAAATATTATTAATGATATTTTTGATATTAGTACAGATAAAATTAATCGACCTAATAGACTTCTAATTCAAAAACCTGTTTTGGTTAAAATGGTTGCTTATTTATCAACGGGAATGATTTTATCTGCAATTTTATTATCGTTTTTTTTAAATATCAATTCAATATTGATTGTTGTAGCAAGTTCTCCAATTCTAATACTATATTCGATTTTTTTTAAGAAAACGCCTATTATGGGCAATCTACTTGTATCATTTTTTTTAGCATTAGTTTTTATTTTTGTAGCTGTTTCATGCGATATTTCTGTATTTGAAATCCTACCAGAGGCCCTAATTGCATTTTCAATATCTTTTATTAGAGAGATTCTTAAAGATGGTGAAGATTACATTGGAGATAAAAAATCTAGCTTTAATACAACTGCAGTTTTTTTTGGGATTAAGCAAACAGCTTATATAAGCTGTTTTTTAATTTTAATTTTTTGTCTTCAGTGTGGTTATTATGTTAATTATGATTTCCTAAAATATTATACATTGTCTTTAATTTTTCTTATATTTTTACCACTTTTTTATCTAACATATTTTTTAATTAAGAGCCCCTCTATTTCTTCGTGTGCTAAGGCGGCAAAACTATTAAAAAAAGTAACTTTTTTAGGATTATTAATAATATATATAATGTAATATGAGCGATTTTGTACACCTACATAACCATACAGATTATTCACTATTAGATGCTGCGCAGTCTGTAGATATGATGCTTAATAGAGTTGGCGATATAGGCATGGATACAATTGCAGTTACTGAGCACGGTAATTTATTTTCTTTAATTCCATTTTATAAGCAGGCCAGAAAGGCTGGAGTTAAGCCAATTTTGGGATGTGAGGTTTATGTTGCCGCAGGAAAGCATGACGAAAAAACATATAATCTTGGAAATAATAAGTGGGGATACTATCATTTAGTTCTAATAGCACAAAACAATATAGGCTATCGAAATTTAATGAAACTTACAACTATTGGCTATCTAAACGGTTTTTATTACAAACCAAGAATTGATAAGGATTTGTTAAAAAAGTATAATGAGGGTTTAATTGCAACATCTGCGTGTTTGGCTGGTGAAGTGACAAGCTTTGCAGTTAGGGGAGATTATGAATCAGCTAAGAATGCAGCCCTAGAACATTTAGAAATTTTTGGAGATAGATTTTATCTAGAATTACAAAAGCACGGAATTGATGAAGAAGAAAAAGCTAGGCCAATATTAGTTAAGCTTTCTAAAGAATTAAACATCCCTCTGGTTGCAACTAATGATAATCATTACTCATTAAGAGAGCATTCTGATGCGCATGATATATTGTTTTGTTGCGGTATGGGTAAATTTAAAAGTGATACAGATCGACATCGTTATGAGCATGAACAATTTTATATAAAGACAGCAGATGAGATGTATGGCTTGTTCAAAAAACATCCCTCTGCATTAGAAAATACATTAAAAATAGCAGAATCGTGTAATGTTGATATACCAATTGGAGAAATTCACTTGCCCGAATTTCCAATTCCTGCAGAGTCCTCAAATTCTCCTGATGAATATTTGAAAAAACTCTGCATGATAGGTTTAAAAAGTAAATATAACGATCCAAGTCCACTAATTATTAAAAGACTAAATTATGAACTTTCCGTTATAAAAAAAATGGGGTTCGCAGGATACTTTTTAATTACTCAAGATTTTGTTAAATATGCAAAAGACACAAGTATCCCCGTTGGCCCAGGTAGAGGATCCGCTGTTGGGTCAATTGTTTCATATTGCCTTGGTATCACAAACGTCGATCCTATAAAATATAATTTAATATTTGAAAGATTTTTAAATCCACATAGAGTTACTATGCCTGATATTGATATAGATTTTTGTATAGAAGGTAGAGAAAAAGTAATTCAATATATTAAAGAAAGATATGGTGAAGATAGTGTCGCTCAAATTATAACTTTCGGAACCATGAAAGCTAAGGGTTCCATTAGAGACGTTGGTAGAGTACTGGGCATGGATTATGGCGAAGTTGATAGAGTGGCCAAATTAATACCTAATGAACCTAAAATGACTTTACAAAAAGCCATGAAAGTCAACCAAGAGTTTAAAGAAATAGCAAATAAATCTGACATTCATAAACAGCTGATTGAAAATTCAACAATTCTTGAAGGCATGCATCGTCACGCCTCTACCCATGCTGCTGGCATTGTAATTACCCCAGGGTCGCTTACTGACCATGTCCCTTTATATAAAAGTGCCAATTCTAAAGACGTAGCCACACAGTATGAGATGGGTTCATTAGAGGATTTGGGCTTACTGAAAATGGATTTTCTAGGCCTTAGAAATTTAACTGTTATAAACAAGACTGTTAAGGCAATTAAAGCAAATCATGGAGTTGACGTTGATATAGAAACACTTGATTTAACTGATCAAAAGGTCTACTCTCTTTTTTCCAAAGGAAATACTGTTGGAATATTTCAATTTGAATCTAGCGGTATGCAAGAGTATCTTAAAAAATTAAAACCTACTTGTATTGAAGATTTAATTGCAATGACTTCTCTATATAGGCCTGGTCCGATGAAAAATATTCCTACATTTATAGCTAGAAAAGAAGGGACTTCACCTATCTCTTATATACATTCAAGTCTAGAGCCAATATTAAAAGAGACATACGGTATTATTGTATATCAAGAGCAGGTTATGCAAATTGGTCTTGATGTTGGAGGCTTGAGCCTGCCAGAATCAGATGAGATGAGACGAGCAATGGGAAAGAAAAAGAAAAAATTAATGGCGACATTTAAGATTAAATTTATTGAGGGAGCTACAAAGAAAGGTATTGATAAAAAAATAGCAATTGAAATATTTGATTTGCTAGAAAAATTTGCAGAATATGGTTTTAATAAAAGTCACTCTACTGCATATTCTGTAATTTCTTATCAAACTGCATGGTTGAAAACATATTATCCATCTGAATTTCACGCTTGTAATATGAGTTCAGAGTATGGCGACACAGATAGACTAGCCGTTTTAATTAATGATGCTAAAAATCATAACATTAAGATATTGCCACCTTGTGTTAATCAATCTGAAACTTTCTTTAAGGCAAACTCTTCTGGAGACATTCACTATGGATTGGCTGCAATTAAAAATGTGGGCACAAAGTCTTCTGAAAAAATCTCATCCTATAGAAAAGAAAATAAAGAATATAAAAATATATTCGACTTATGCTCTATTGACTCTAAGGCCTTAAACAAAAAAGTCTTAGAAAATTTAATTTTATCAGGCGCTTGTGATTCTTTGGGAGGAAATCGTTCCGAAAAATTTAAATCAATTGAAATGGCATTAAAATTTGGTCAAAAAATAAATCAAAATGCTAATTCAGCTCAATCTAGTTTGTTTGGAGGAGAATCATCTTTATCTATTGGCGTGCCAGATTTGATAAGTAGTGATGAATTTAGTAACAGTGAGCTAATTATAAATGAAAAAGCTGCAATTGGATTTTATTTAATGAGCAGTCCTCTTGATAAACACAGAGATGATTTGTTGAACTTAAGTAATATAGGAATCGGAGATAATAAAGAAAAAAACTTGCTAAAAGCAGGCGGAATCATACAAGATATTAAGCTGTTTTATGATAAGAATAATAATCAATGGGCGATTATAACTTTAGAGTGTCTATTTGGTACTGCTGAGCTATTTGTTTTTAGCAATGCATATGAAAAGTATAGACCTATTTTAAATGAAGACTCTAAAATATTTATAATAGGAAAAAAATCTAGCAGGGGTGACTTTGACTCTAATAAACCAAAAATTATAGTTGATAAAATCTACACATTAGATAATATTATTCAGACACTTTCTAGAACTATAAATATTAAAATTCCATATAATTATAAGGACCCTAAAATTTTAGAAATAATAAAAGGAACTATAGCCCTTTTCCCTGGTAGTTGTTCTGTTTTTTTATATTTAGAGAATTCTAATAATAAATTTGATAAAATTCAATTGCCAAAAATTAGATTGTCTGCCAGTAAAGAATGTGTTGAGTATTTGAAAGACAAGCTTGAACAAGCCTCAATAAAGGTTGGAATTTGATAGCATTAATACAAAAAGTTAGTTCGGCTAAAGTTGATGTTGATAGCAAAACTATTTCAAGTATCAATGATGGGTTACTTATATTTATTGGAATATTTTTAAATGATACTTTAGATGATATTGATAAATTATATAATAAAATTATAAATATGAGAATTTTTGAACATAATAATAGATTGAGTGTAAAAGATGTCAAGGGAGAAATTCTTTTAGTGAGCCAGTTCACTCTTTGTGCTAATACTAAAAAGGGAAATAGGCCAAGCTTTAAGTCTGCAATGGAGCCAAAATCTGCAAAAAAAATGTTTGATTGTTTGGTGAATAAGTTTAAAAATAGTAAGTTAAAAATTAATGTTGGAAAATTTGGAGCACTTATGGATGTTACTCTTAAAAATAAAGGACCAATGACTATATTGTTGGATACCAAGGCATGAATCGTATAAACCCTATTAGAGTTGTAATGGCAAAGCCGGGCCTTGATGGGCATGATAGAGGCATTAAAATTCTAGCGCGTTCCTTTAAAGAAAATGGAATGGAAGTCATTTATTTAGGACTAAGGCAAACTCCAGAGATGATTATTAACGCTGCTATACAAGAAGATGCCGATGTCATCGCCATATCTGTCTTAAGTGGTGCACACATGACATATTTCAAAGAAATTAAATCTTTAATGGATAATAAAAAAATGGATAGAGTTTTATTGACTGGTGGAGGAATTATTCCCGAGTCAGATATGGAAGAATTAGAAAAATTAGGTATAGGAAAGCTATTTGGGCCTGGATCTGATATCAAGGAGTCTATTAATTACATTGAGAACTGGATAGATAGTAGGGATAATGAAAAATAAATTTGATATAAAAGTTTTAGAAAATATTTTTTCAGAGAATTTTGAATCTCCCATTTATGCAATACTTGTTGAAGAATATTTAAAATTAGGTGATTTAGACAGGGCAAGTACGGTATGCAATATTGGATTAGAAAATAACCCTGATGACTTAGCGGGTAAATATTTGTTAGCCAAAATACTTTTTTTTCAGAATAACATTAATGAGTCAAAAAAAATATTGAGTCAAATACTTGAAAAATTTCCTATTCATTTAAATGCTCGTCAATTAATGATAAAAATATTGAAAGAGGATAAAAATGAGGCAGAATTATTAAATCATGTTCAAAGTTTACAAAAATATTTTCCCAATATAGGGTCAGCAAATCTTTCCAGCGACCCTAATATCAAAGAAAATTTAGATGACTCTCATAATATTTCAAAAGATATTGATCCTCCAATTCAAGAGGTTCAAGATTTACCAAGACCTAAAGAAGCTTTTAGTATAAGTAAAAATATGGCAACTTTTACATTAGTCGACATTTTAATTGAGCAAAAACATTATTCTGAAGCATTAGAAATTTTAGATATTTTGGAAAAAGCTGGAAAGCAAAAAAAGAAAATCAAAGAAAAACGAGATCATATAAAAAACAGGATTGAAAAATGATATCACAAAGAATAGATAAAGTAAGACATGAACTTTTAAAAAATAGTCTTCATGGAATATATATAAATAATATAACTAATGTAAGGTATCTTACTGGGTTTTCAGGTTCAGCGGGGTCTTTATTAATTTTAGACAACCAGAGTCATTTTTTTACAGATGGTAGATATACTGAGCAAGTAAAGGATCAGGTAAAAAATTCTACTGTGCATATTGTCGGAGGCTCACATATTGATGGTATTCAAAAAAATAATTTATTAAAAACAGGTATGAAAATTGGCTTTGAATCTGATCATATGACTTGTTCATCATTTGAGATTTTAAAAAATAAATTATCAAATGTTAAGTTCGAGCCCACATCAAATATTGTTGAACTAATTGCGGCTGTTAAGGATTTAGAGGAAATTGAATCTTTAAAAACTGCAATAGAAATTACAGATATTGTTTTTGATGAGATTATTCCAATTATAAAACAAGGTGTTACGGAAAACGAAATTGCTGCACAAATATCATACAAGTTTAAACAGCACGGAGCTGAAGGTGATAGCTATGACCCTATTGTGGCTAGTGGTTGGAGAAGTGCGTTGCCACATGCAACACCAACCAGCAAGGCTTTAGATAAAGGTGATTTTGTTGTGATGGATTTCGGGGCTTTATATAATGGATACCATGCTGATATGACAAGAACAGTTGTTATAGGTCCAGTTACAGATAAGCATAAAGAAATATATAATATAGTTCTCGAGTCTCAACTCTCAGGTATTAAGACAGCAAAAGCAGGAGTTAGTGGTGCTCAAGTTGATAATGCTTGTAGGTCAGTAATTGATAATGCGGGATATAGAGAATATTTTAATCATTCTACGGGTCATGGAATTGGACTAGAAGTGCATACCTTGCCAAGGTTAAGTTCTGTAAACAACGACCCGCTTATTGAAAATTATGTTGTTACTATTGAACCAGGAATATACTTGCCTAAATGGGGTGGAGTTAGAATTGAAGATGATTGTTGGATTAAAAGAGAAAAATGTATCCCTCTTAATAGGTCTACAAAAGAATTGATTAGTTTATAAATCAAAGAATTGAAAAAAAATAATTCAAATATAAAGGCAATTTTATTTGATATGGATGGAGTTGTTGTTGATTCTGAAAAACTTTATTCTCAATCAGAAACAAATGTTCTATCAAAATATGGTATTAAATTTGATGATGCTGATTGGCACTATGTTAAGGGTTGTACTGAAAAACAGTTTTATGATCATGTATATTTAAAATACAATCCTCAAATTACCAGAAAACAACTCATGTCAGAATGTAGAGAGTTTTTAAAAAAACTATTTACCGAAAAATTAGATTACATGAAAGGCTTTAAAGAGATACACCCGTACTTGAAAAAGCAGTATAAGCTAGCCTTGGTTACATCAACTGGTCCAGAATTAGTTGCACATATAGATGGGTTATTGTCTATTTATGATAATTTCAGTTTAGTTATAACCTCGCTTGATACTATGGCTCATAAACCTAGCCCCGATCCATATATTAAGGCAATGAGCTCCTTAAGCCTTTTGCCCGATGAATGTATGGTTGTTGAGGACTCTATCCAGGGAATTAAAGCTGGTAAGGCTGCTGGTTGTAAAGTTATTGCTCTAGAGGGTTCTTTAGAAAAAGAATTTTTAACCGATGCAGATTATATTATTTCGAGCTTGTATGATATGCAAGACTTAGTATAACTTGTATTATACAAATGTATGAAGAACTAATAGAAATAACCTCAAACTTTTTAGTAATTTTTAGAAATGTTGTCAAAAAGCATTCAGTAACCCCATCTCAGGGATTTATAATAATTTCTATTGATATTGAAGGCAGCCCTATGACACTGCTATCAAAAAAAATGGGTTTAGATGCAAGCACCATGACAAGAAATATAGAGAAGCTCGAAAAAAAACAACTAGTTTTTCGTCAGAGAATGTCTTCAGATGCGAGGATTGTTAATGTTTATTTAACTGAACTAGGTAAAAGATTGAGTATCTCACTTAATAATGATCTTAAAAACTATTTAAAAAACAAAATTTCAAATAAGGTAGAAATCTCAGATAAATTACATGGATTAATATGGGATTTAGAAAAAATCAATAACATTAAATGAAAGTAAAATTGCTTAAGTGGTACGATGCTAAAAATTATACCTTTCCCTGGAGGAACTGTAATAGTCCATATAAAACATGGATATCAGAAGTTATGCTTCAACAAACACAAGTTAAAACTGCAATTCCGTATTTTAATAAGTGGATGGACAGCTTTCCAAACATTCAAGATGTTGCTAATGCGCAGATTGATACCATATTAAAACATTGGGAGGGTTTGGGATATTACTCTCGAGCTCACAATATAAAGAAAGCTGCAGAAATTATTTGCAATACAATGAAAGGTAATTTCCCTAGTGATAAATCATTGAGAAGTTTGCCGGGTATTGGTGATTATATGGAGGGCTCAATTATGTCAATTGCGTTTAATAAGCCTTATCCTGCTATTGATGGAAATGTTAAAAGAGTTTTTTCTAGATTGTTGTGTGAGAATTTTAATTCATCCCATGAAATAAAAATATTAAAAAAATATATTTTATCAAAAATTCACAAAAAAAGGCCGGGGTGCTTTAATCAGGCTATTATGGATTTAGGTCGAGAAATATGCAAGCCATCATCTCCATTGTGTAGCCAGTGTCCAATTAACAATAATTGTATTGCATACAACAGCGATCTAATTTCAAAGTATCCTTCCAAAATTTCCAAAAAACAAATTCCTTCTTTCGATGTTGTTGTCGGATTTATTATTAATAGAAATAAGAAATTTTTAATAACTAAGAGACCTAAAAATAAAATGTTGGGTGGTCTTTGGGAGCTTCCAGGTGGCAAAAGAGAAAAAGGGGAGTCTTTAAAAAATAGTTTGGTTAGAGAAATGAAAGAAGAGATTAATGTTGATATAAATATTGATAGAAAAATAGGAATGATTCAACACAGTTATTCACATATGAATATTAAGCTTCATGGATACGTATGCAATATTAAAAAAGGTAAAATTAGAAAAAAAGAATGTGATGATGCAAAGTGGATAAATATGAATCAAATTGATGATTATACATTTCCTAAAGCAAGTCATAAATTGTTTTCAATTATAAAAGAAAGTTATGTTAACTAAGATAATTAGTATTATAATCTATATTACTATGTCTATACCATTGGCATTGATAGGAATTCTATTTGTTATATCTGTTATTTTTGTCCCTAGTAAAATGAATACTTTTGGACGATTAACTAGCATATGTGTTTTAAGGTGTCTATTTGTTAAGCTTCGTATAAAAGGTAGCATCCCTAAAAATCGCTCATTGATTCTTATGTATAATCATTCATGTTTTATTGACCCCTTTTTATTTGCATATTCATCTCCAGGCAAAACGACAGGTATCACAGCAATTGAAAATTATAAGCTGCCAGTTTTTGGCTGGATGTTAAAAAAATGGAATGCAATACCAATAGATAGAAGTAATATTCAAAATGCAAAAAAAAGCATAGAAAAAGGAGAGAAGGCTTTTAAAGATGGTTATAATGTAATTATTTTACCAGAAGGAACACGAACAGTCTCTGGAAAGATAAAAAGATTTAAAAAAGGGGGCTTTCATATGGCTATTAACACTAAAGCTCCAATATTGCCTATAGGTTCAAAAGGGGCTTTTGAATTTAAACCCAAAAATCGATGGTATATTAAGCCAGGACTTGTAGAGCTTAATGTTGGAGAAATTATTGAACCAGATCAATATGAATCATTAGGTGTAAATGGTTTAGTTATTGAAGTTAGAAATCAAATGAAAAAATTAACGGGGTATGAACTTGAGGAATAGAAAGAATATTATTATTACTGGGGCAAATGGACAAGTAGGGCTAGAAATTTTTGAATTACTAAATGTGGATTTTAATATTATCCCAATTGTAAGAAGCACCCAACAAAACCAATCAAAAAGTAGTTATTTTATATGCGAAGATTTATCTAATAAGAACGAGTGTGAGAAAACATTTAATAAAATTTTTGAAGTTTACCCAAAAATAGATGCGCTAATCAATATTGCAGGTGGATTTGATATTGGGAAGCCTATTGAATCTCAAGATTGGGAAAAAATGTTTAAGATTAATTTTCAGACGATGCTAAACGCTACGTCTTGCACATTAAAAAATATGAAAGATAATAATGGTGGAAAAATTATAAATTTTGGATCAGTAGCTGGTATCGATGGAATGGGAATGGCTGGTCCATATTCAGCAAGTAAGGCAGCTGTTCATAATTTAAGTAAAACTATTAATCTTGAATCACCCCCGTCAGTATCAAGTTACGTGCTTGTTCTTTCAATCATAAATACAAAAATTAATAGAGAAGCAATGCCTAACTCTAAATTTTCAGAATGGATTAGTATTAAGTCTATATCAGAAAAAATTTCATCAATAGTTAATAATGAAGAATCTGATGATTTAATTTATTTTGATTGATTGTTAAGCATTAGGAAAAGCTTAACCCCTACAATTCTAACAAAACACATTGATAATATTGTCCCAAAAAAGGGTATTATAGTTAAGCAAAATCCAATTAAAAAAGATACCAACATAAACTGCAAAACTAATTGTGGATAACTTAATACTAATTGATAATTTTTTAAAATTGCTTCCTTCATCGAGCAACCATCAATAATAATTAAATAATCATAAAAGAATAATAAAAGCGTATAAAGAATGGTCGTAATTAATATGAAAATAGGCCCAGAAATTGGAATAACATTTAGTATGATAAAGAGTATCGCGAATAAACCAATTTGTGGAATCAAAACTAGATGTAGCAAATGAAATTTTTGAAAAATATCAGTAAAAACAATTTTTTTATTAATGATTGATTTATAGGTAATAAATACCGCACCCATGTGTAATCCTACACCTATCAAAGATAGTGATAAAATTAGTATTTGTTGTGGGATTGTGATCAATTCATTTTGTAGACTTAATCCTACATAATATAATATTATTAATAACATCATGCATGGAGCAATTAATAGAATGTAATTGCGTGAAAAAGTTATCCATGACTCCATTATAATTCTTTTCCAGTATTCAATCATGGTTAAATTTATTAAATAGATAGTAAATTATAGCTATGGAATTTTCAATTCACTCATTATATGAGTATTCGTTCACAATGCTTATTATTATATTTTTATATAGCGCCATTATATGGTTTTTATTTTCTGATGATCCTCAAAAAATACAAAACAACTTCTTTAAACTTTTATTGAGAATTGAGAAAATATTAGGTCCAGTTGTTTTGCTTATTGGTATTTTAATAATGACTAAAGACCCTTTTTGGCTAGATAAAAATATTATTTTGTTTAACATAATTTTAAGTTCCGCTGGAGTATTTTTAATCCACATAACAACCGCTCAAACTATAAGATTTGTAAATTCTGAAAAAATAAGTAAAAAAAATGTCAATATTTTGAGAGCAGCATCAATGTTGACATTGTTAACAATTTTTACTTTAGGAATGAGAATTCAAGATAAACCAGAGTGTGTTGAAGTAAATGGAATTGAATGTAATAGTAATAAAAAATGAAATTAAATATCTCAAAAGCAAATGGAACCCAAAACCACTTTTTAATAATTTATTCTAATGATAAATCAATTAAGAGTCAGAATAAAATTATTGATGTAGTAAAAGCAAGCAATTCAAATCGTGTTGATGGTGTATTAATTTTATCAGATTCAGAATCTGCTGATTTCAAAATGGATTATTATAATAATGACGGAACATGGGAAACCATGTGTGCAAATGGAGCTCGTTGTGCAGCTTTATATCTGTACGAAAAAAATATAGTCACATCTGAGAAGATGATAATTGAGGCGGGAGATGGTCATCATGAGGTAGAAATTATTGGCGCAAATAGTGTAAAACTAAAAATGTGCGCTCCAAAATATTGTTCCGATAAAATCGATTTATTAGGAGTGACAGGATTTCATGTGGACTCCGGTGCAACCCATTTTGTGGTTGAGTATAATAATATTAATGATAATACAGTTAAAGATTTGGGCTCTAAGATTCGTTACGATAGAGAATTTCAACCTAGGGGAATCAATGTAAATTTTTATGAAATTCTTAATTCTCATGAGATTAATGTTAAGACTTATGAAAAAGGTATTGAGGATTTAATGATGTCATGTGGTTCTGGTTCTGTAGCATGTGTATATCATCTATCAAAAATAGATCAAGTAGAGTCTCCAGTTCATGTTCATGTGATAGGAGGAAAACTTCAAGTTGATTTTGATAATGAATGGGATCATGTGTGGATTTCAGGGCATGCTGAAATAGAAAATGACTTGCTTATAGAAATATAATTTTTTAAAAGTACAGTTAAAGCCACTGATTTGTATTTACTATAATATAGTATTAAATTGGGTAGCAAATTTTCTTTGGGAGGAGAAATGAAAAAAATTATTTTCTTATCTTTGTTCGTCACAGTTTTATTTAATCAAAACTATAGTTTGTACTTTGACGGAAACGATGATTTTATTTCATTAGATACATCTATTGAAATTAATGATATTGATGGATTTTCTATAATGGCAAAAGTGCTGCCTCAAAGCGCCTCGACGGATCATTTTAAAGTTATTTTTGATGTTAGTGATTGGGAGGGTAATAATGATAATTCTGGCGCAGATAGAATAACTTTAAGTATGAGCGAAGACATGAATTGGTGTTTAGGAGGTCATGGAGATGACAATCTTTCTCAATCATTTAGCGTATGCACTAATCAAAATGTTCAGTTAAACCAGTGGGCTGAGATTTTAGTCACAGTTGATTTTAGCAGTTCTAATCTAAGAATATATATTGATGGTGAATTGGCAGGTGAGTCTTCTACAAATATTCAAAACATTTTTATTAATGAAACATCTAATAGCTCAAGTAAAAGAATTGGTCAAAGAATTTTTGCTGAATCTAATACAGGAAGTAATTTTCATGGCTTAATAGACTATATTGCTTTTTTTAAAGAAGTGATTGATATAAGTAACATCAGCTCTTCAACTATAATTGATAATAATCCGTATTTAAATTATTCATTTGAACAATCATCTGGAGATGTGGCATATGACCTTGCAAATGGAATGAATGGAATGATTCATGGTGCAGAATGGGTAGAGAACCAAGAAGAGGCTATCTATTGTTGTGGAGTGTGTGATATCAACTATAAATCAGAATGCAGTGAATGTGGCGGTACAGAAGACTGTTCTTCGATGATTTATGAATGTGGTAATTATTCTGGTAATTTATATGTAGCTGACGACGGCTCAGGTGAATATACTGATAATGTTGGATGCGAATATGATCCATTGCGTAATATCCAACAGGCAATTGATATGTCTGCAGATGGAGATTCAGTGTTTGTATCGGCAGGTACTTATTATGAAAACTTAGTTATTAATAAGTTTGTGCATTTAGTTGGAGAAAATAGAGATAATGTGATTATTGATGGCGGTCAAAATGGTAGAGTTTTAGAAATAAATTCAAATCAGATAGGTAATATAGAAAATCTGACAATACAGAACGGATTTCTTGATAATTCTGATGGTAAAAGTGGAGCTGGTCTTTATATCCAAGGCTCTTCAGATTCATATAATTTAAATAATTTAAATATAATTAATAATATTGCTAAAGATGAAGGAGGCGGAGCAATTTTTAGAGGAGGAAGGCCTAATATTTTCAATTGCAATATAAGTACTAACCAATCTGCCAGAGGAGGGGGGTTATTTTTCACAGAAGGTTCATTACCAGTAATCGATAATTGTATAATATCAAATAATAATATAGTCGAATGGTTTCATTCAAATAATGTTCCCTTTGTTGGGAATGGAGCTGGTATTGCAATTGTATATTCTGACTATGCATTCAACGATGGTGAATATGCACAAATTCAAAATTCTGAATTTTTTGGAAACAATGCTTCTAGAGGTGGTGCATTGTACACAAAAGATTCATTTATAGCTATTGAAAATACATCTATTACAAATAATACTTCTTTAGTTGGTGGTGCAATAGTTGCAGCAAATAGTCAATTAGATATTTTTAATTCAGTAATTTCAAATAATACAGCTAATGAATGCTCTGGTGGAATTTATACAAAAGATAATTCTAATATTAATATTTCTAATTTATTACTAGTAGACAATACTTCTCTAGAGCAACATAATGATGGTGGAGGGTGTCATTCTGCTGCATATTTTACAGATACAGATGGTATTATAGATAAAGTAACAGTAGCAAATAATGGTGGTCAAAACTCAATTGAAGATTTTGGTTTTTATGATTCAAGCATTGATGTAAACAATTCTATTATCCTTGAAGATATTTTTAATCACAATTCAAACTTAGTAATTACATACAGTAATGTTTCAGATGGATTTGATGCTTGGGATGGTATTGGTAATATTGATATTGATTCTCAGCTAAATGATAATTATACGTTAAGATTAAATTCTCCTTGTATAGATGCAGGAGACCCTAACTCAGAATTGGATCCTGATGGAACAAGAGCTGATATAGGAGCTTATTACTTTCATCAAGAGTATGGTTGTGTGGATAGCTTTGCTTGCAATACTTCAGAAGATGCTAATATAGATGATGGAAGCTGTGAATATTCCTGTTATCCTCTCAATTATGTTCTTAGTCTTGATTCTCAAAATGAAGACCCTGTAAGAATTGAAACCTCTCAATTAATTGAGCATGCTTCAGATGATGATTTTACTTATGAGATAATGTTTAATACATCGGCATTGAATGAGCAGCAAGGAATAATTGAAAAAGGATATAGTTATGTTGATAATGGTTGGGTCATAGATGTTAGAGGTCACAATAATACTATCGCTTTCAAAAATAATATTACTAGCCCAATATATGGCTCTGAAACTCTATTAGATAACACGTGGTACCATGTTGCCCTGACAAAGCAAGGTAGCACTTTTACTTTATATTTAAATGGTGATGTTGTTGGCTCAGTTGATTCCAATGGTATACAATTAGGAAATAATGAATTTGATTTAACTTTTGGAAAAGGAAATACTGGAGATGGGGCAGGAGAATATCTTAATGGGCTTTTAGATGAAGCCAGAATATTTAACTATGCATTATCTCAAGAAGAAATATTATTAAGTGCAGCTGGAAATTTAGACTATAATTACAATCATTTAATTGGCTACTGGCCAATGTCATTTTCTGAAAACATAATTATTGATTATTCAGGAAATCAAAACCATGGAACAATTAATGGTGCAACTTGGGTAGAAAATATTGAAGGTTGTACAGATGAATTAGCAGAAAATTATAATTCAGATGCTACAATT
>MDSV01170311.1_pt1 | contig 18352 bp, 14 predicted proteins | sample 810851 | NCBI WGS metagenome assembly MDSV01 (sample SAMN05326640, study PRJNA326480) | marine metagenome | isolation source: seawater | place: Atlantic Ocean: North East | collected 2012 | reverse complement strand
TTCAAAGCGCAAAATATTACCAACTTCAGCCCCACGCCACCCATAAATAGATTGGTCATCGTCACCGACACAGCAAATATTACTTGCCCGCCCATCCTCACGCATCGCCAACAAACGGAGCCATAAATATTGCGCCACATTGGTATCTTGATACTCATCAACCAAAATGTATTGAAACTGATTACGGTATTGATCGAGGATTTGTTTGTTCTCAGGATCTTTGAAAATTGTAATCATATGTAGTAGTAAATCGCCAAAATCACAGGCATTAACCACACGCAATCGTGATTGATATTGGCGATAGAGGGTAATGAGTTTACCGTCGCATAAGCCGCCGACATCATTCGCATTTAATTCAGATGGCTTTTTTGCCTTATCTTTATAATCGCTAATCAATGATGCAACCATTTTGGGGTTCCATTTTTTAGTATCGAGATTTTCAGCTTCCATTAGCTGCTTAATAAGGCGCACTTGGTCATCCGTATCAATAATTGTAAAATTGCTCTCAAGCCCAACAAGCTTTGCATGCCGCCGAAGCATCTTCACACAAAGCGCATGAAACGTTCCCAGCCACCATCCTTCAACAGGCAGACCGCCCAATAATGAGGATACACGCTCCCGCATCTCGCTTGCTGCCTTATTGGTAAAAGTTACTGCCATAATCTGATGCGGTGTTGCTTTGCGCAAAGAGAGGATATGCGCCAATCTAGTAGTCAGCACGCGGGTTTTGCCCGTCCCAGCGCCAGCCAGCACCAATAACGGCCCTTCGGTCGTTTCAACAGCTTCACGCTGTGGTGGGTTTAAACTCTCTAAATACTGCATGGAAGTGAGTGTAGGGGGTTTTTAACCAACAATAAACTTCTTTAACGCTTTTATTTGTGATTTACGGACATGAACAGGGATTGTTTTTGCTCCCTGTATGGCCAGAGTCAGAAACACATCTCGCTCCGAGCCAATCTCTACGTTATCCATCAGACCAAGGCCAATAATCGGTTTTGGCAGAGGCTCATTCTTTGACATCATTTCACGAATAACGGCACGACGGGCTTGTTGTTTTTCTGATAATACCTCATCTGCCTTCAACGTGCCGTCTTGATGCATAATCTCATAAGACAACATTGATAGACGTAGGCTCTCAAGTGCTGTACGGACATCAAGAATCACCGCTTCATAGCCTTGCGGGTCATTCTTTACAGCAGGATTATCAATAAAAGAAAGATCAGCCATATGCCAAATATCCTCTGCTCATAAGGGTGTGTCAAGCCTCTCTTTGTTGTCATACCCGCCTAGGTGCGGGCATCCGGATCCCCGCATAAAGCGGGGATGACATTATATACTTTAAAACCTTAGAGAATGATTTATAATAAAGCCTATGAAAGAACAACAACTCGTTGAAAAAACCAATAGCCCATCAAAAGCTATCATCACTGTGCCTAAAGATGTTGATGAGGTCGTATGCGATGGTGGTCACCCAACATTAGGGCATCCCAAAACCTATTATACATTTGATGGTAAAGATATCATCACTTGCGGCTATTGCGACCGTAAGTTTAGCCGAGGGTAATTACATTTGTGAACCTGGAATCGTCCATTTATGACTCATCTTCATAACTGGTTTTTTAGGATGTTTAACTGCCCCAGCTGCTTTTAATCTGTCAGCAACACCATCAAAAGGATTACTCTCAGGTTTCACTTCTACGGATTTACGTTCAAATGAAACTGGATTTTTTAAATCACCCAATGAGCCAGTCGTAATTACATTTGCACCATTAAACGTAGATGCAGAAGCCATGGCTATACTTTTAGCAGAAACACTCAAAGCATCAGCAGGTATTCCACTGCGATCAAATTTAATAGCGCCGCCATCTTCTGGTAATTTCTCTTTCGATGCAGGCTTTTCGTCCTTATCCATAATGCTACGGCCAGTCGTGCGTGGACGCTTAGATGGCGGCTCATTACCCGCCTTTGCCTCAGGATTATGCTCCGTTCTAGGCTGAGGACCCGCCTCAGGATCAGCATTTTTATTTGGGTTTGGCGGCGTTTCTATACCATCTATATCCAGCGTTTCTTCATCTAGAGAAGATTTTTTCTCATCTAATAAACGTTGTTTATTTTCTATTAGACTTTGTAAGCGTTTCATTTTATCTGAAATGTCTTGCAACTCTGCAGTTTGCTTTGCATTAAGTTTATTTTGATTCGCCTCTAAATAGATATCCCTTGCAGCCAGCTCAGACTGTTTTATATCATTCTGATGCTCCAATACCTCTTCTTCAAGCACATCAACTTCCACTTGTTTGTGCAAGCTTTCTAATGTGTCATCTGAGGTCTGGAAATATTTTTCATACTCTTTAAGACGATTAGCATCTTTTTCCGAGAGGTCTTGTTCTGCCTTTAATCTCTTATATTCAGCTAATTCTTCATCAACAACCTCAGGTTTAATGCCATTCTTAATAAGAAGTCTTTTTCTTAGATTGGAAACATATTTCTCTTTATATTTTTTATGTGTTTTCAACTCATCAACATAAGTTGATGCTGCGGCACCACGTATATCAAAATATTTTTGAGCATATCCTACTGTTAAAAGATTAGCCAATGTCATGCCCAAACTCATGCGAATTTTAGATGAAATACTTCTTAAACCTTTATCTTTATTATTTTGGTAGTTCTCTAGGTCAATTATTTGTGAAGCACGGCTCGGTCGTCCACCGAAAGGTATTTTTATTGCCTCGCCGACCGTTTTCACTACTGAAAGAGTTGCTAAACCTAAGGCTGTTCCTGCTGCCCACAAAGCAGCCCCCGCTAGAACAGGTCCTAGGAACGTTACACCGAGCCATGTTGCGGCAGCAAAAAGAGCTACATTGCCTTTATTTACATATGCTTTAGCGGCCTCTTTCAAAGCCAGCTTTTTACTATACCCTTTTGGTTCAGGTAGTTTTTTATCCACAAATCTAGAAAAATCATCTTTTTTCATTTTTACATAATACTATAAACAGGGCTTATAATCAAGTTCTTTTTGTTTTACCAACTGTTTCCGATAAATCTGGAGACTGCGATGCAGCAACGTCTTTATTAGACATACGTCCTCTAGCCATATGCCCGCCTGCTTTACCCATGCCACCTGCTGCAGATGCACCTTGCTGACCAATGAACGCACCAGCCACCGCTGTTGCCTGCCCTACGTCTTTAAGAGGATTTTCACGGCCATCATTAAAGCCTTGTGCATTAAGACCCATCCATCTCAAAATTTGATTTGGTACAGCGTCAATTAACTTAAACGACGTCATGGCTAAATTATAAGCTATAATCACATATACAATTGTATAAAAGAACGGATCTATAAATCCGATATTACCACCACTGGCTGCGCCTGAAAAAGTCACATTTAATAGCGCAATAGAGGAAGTAAACACCAGATAGCCGCCAATTAAACCAAATACAATGAATATTGGTCTGGTAAAAATACCAAAAAGTAATTGATACCCTGTTGCCGCACCGCCCATAAGGCCATCACCATCAATACGCAAATGCGCTAATGCCCACAATGGCATTGCAACAATAGCCTCAAATATTTCAGACACCCAGCCAGAAACAGCAAACAAAAAATACATATAAGGAGTCAGGGGCAAAATATAGGCCAACGTAAAACCGGCACCTAAACCAACCGAAATAAACATACTCAAAATCATTGTTAGCCCGTCTAAGCCAACCCAATCAGTGAAAACCACATTAACCCCTACAAGAACAGCTAAACCACCTATAGAACGATAAATTAAATTTGTGCCTATAGCCGATAATTCTGCTAATGGATTAGCACCTGCGTCTTCACGAAAGCTAGCAATGCCGCCCCCAATTATATTGGATAAGGTATGAGTAAATAAATCTACACCGTTACCTTTTCTACCTGTCCTTATATTACCTCCACCATTATCAAACCATGCCACACCCACTTCCATGATGCGCGCCTGATTTTCGCTGAATTTTGTTCTTTTTCTAGCTTTCGTTTGTTTTTTATCATCTTCATCTATAAACAGGTGGTCCATAATTTTAGGAATAGATGTCTGCTTAGGGCGCGCGTTATTAACCATATCAATGTATTTTGCATTCAAACGTGCAATTGAATGGAACCACGATGGTGCAACAGCCCACCCACCATGTACCATATCTTCAAATACAAGAGCATCTTTCCCTTTATTAAGAGCCTCTTGGGCCTCTTCCATATCAACAATAACACGCTCCGCCGCACTATTAATCCATTCTAAAGGTGCCTCACTATAAGGTACGTCCTCTTCACCGAATTCATCACTTACAGAATCCGCGTAAGCAACGATTTCTTCTAAATACGTTTTATCCGATCCTTCAGCTCTACCAGTATTGATCTGACTAATGATATTTACCATTTCATGTAAATAACTTACCTGTATGGACCGTAACACATCACCTTCTGTTTTGGCCTTATCCTCATTGCCTAATTTAACACCAAAAATACCCAAAACCGCATCCGCACGATCATCTCTACTTGCTTTTGCTAAATTAATCTCAAATGCACCGCAAAATCGATTAGCTTTATTTGCATGTTTTTTATTAGAATACCTAATCTCAATCTTACCTGTTTGCATTTGAGGCAAATAATCTAGTAAACCCGCAATCTGTGCTGGCGAAGACATCTCTTTAAAATACTGAGATTTAGAAGAAAAGATTCTACCCTCCACCTTGGCACCCGAACGTTTGGCAACATCGGCAAGTTCTTCAGGAATATCCATAACTGCAATGCGCTTTACTTGCTTAGCTTTTGACTTATTTCCACCCTCATTATACGAGTACATACACATCTCACTAACAAACAAATCGGAAACCAATTGCTCTAAAGAAGAAATGTTCGGGGAAGCAATAATATCTGTAGGCTCTAGAAAACCTTTACTAAAGGCACGCCAAGCCTGCGTGGCCATACCTGAGCCCATTTTTGCAACATAAAGCGTTGCATATTGTGCTGTATTCAAACCATTCGCTAATGGGATCAATAATCCAAACGCCAACACAAGTCTTATAGGCGCATAAAAACCATTAAAACGTTTGCCAAAAGGTGTACCAGTTATCGCCGCTTCACCAACGACGACAAAAATAAAATAAATCAAAATAAAGATGGCAATAACCAACATTGCCATACTAAACATAGCCAACATTGCATGAAGCCCTGCATGAAAAGGCGTGCCTGTCATTTCGGTACCAAAAACACCAGTGCCAAAGACACTATCTATAAAGATTAGAGCTAAATCACTTGTAGGATTGGGCGTCTCAAACAAAGAACCAATCTCTTGGGCCTGTGCAGTACCTGCATAAAACTCCATACCTGCCCATAAAACAATAAGCCCAATTTGCACCACTATTGCTATAAGTCCAAAAATGACCGCCCCAAAGATCAAGACTTGGTCGATGGTTTGACGACTTACAACAACATTCTCCGCTGCGGCAGAAATCACATCACGGAAACCAAATTTACCGATATTGGCTGGATTAAGCACAGGATGCTCAGGCTTAATAAGACGAACAGCGCCATAAATCATCGCTAAAAGATAGGCGAAATGGCCAAAACGAGCCCCTAAAGTCTTTAGGCGGGGGCCAATTCCTGGCAAACAGGCTGTACGCCAATAAGCACCAAAAACACCGCTCGCACGTTGTTTCATACTTTTTTTATTATTTTGAGGACCATCTACCATGGCTTGCTGCTGATTATTCATTCTTCTCTCACACCCTTAATAACGCTCAAAAAAATCCTATAAACAAGGACTTAGATAATTCTATACCCTACACGAACACCTATTATACCACGGCAAATAGGCATCTTTCCACACCTAATCCTAGCCCATCAGGCTTAAAAAAGAGTTAATTTTGAGTGTTTTAGCTTCCTAAGCTGCTTTTTGCAGGCGACGCTCTAAATCAGCTTCGTAATCAGCATAATTGCCTTCAAACCAAACGACATTACCGTCGCCCTCATAGGCCAATATATGCGTGGCAATACGGTCAAGGAACATACGATCATGCGAGATAACCACAGCACAGCCTGGAAATTCTGTCAAAGCGTCTTCTAAAGCGGATAAGGTCTCAGTATCCAAATCATTTGTTGGCTCATCTAGCAGTAAAACATTAGATGGTTTACGAAGCATTTTCGCCAAATGCACACGGTTTCTCTCACCACCTGATAAGACACCGACACGTTTTTGCTGATCTGGCCCTCGGAAGTTAAAAGAGGACACATACGCTCGAGACGGCATCTCATACTTACCGAGATTAATATTGTCATCACCATTTGAGATTTCTTCCCAAACAGATTTCTTATCATCCAAGCTATCACGAGATTGGTCAATATAACCAAGCTCTACCGTTTCACCGACACGGATTTCGCCAGAATCGGGTGTTTCATTCCCCGTTAGCATTTTGAACAATGTCGTTTTACCAGCGCCATTCGGTCCAATAATCCCAACGATACCACCGGCCGGCAATTTGAAGTTCAAATCATTGATAAGGGTACGCCCATTATATGATTTACTTAGACCTTTGGCCTCAATTACCAAATCACCCAATCTTGGCGGCGGCGAGATAACAATCTGTGCATTGCGCTGCGTATTGTTCTGAGATTTCGCCAATAATTCATGGTATGAATTGATACGCGCTTTTGATTTTGCCTGACGGGCTTTTGGCGACTGACGCATCCATTCCAGCTCTTTTTCCAAGGTCTTTTGGCGTGCTGTTTCTTCCTTAGCTTCTTGAGAAAGTCGCTTAGCTTTTGATTCAAGATAGGCTGTGTAATTGCCTTCATAAGGAATACCTGTGCCACGATCCATTTCTAAAATCCAGCCCGTCACATTATCCAAGAAATAACGGTCATGGGTAATCATCACCACGGTACCTTTATACTCAAGCAAGTGATTTTGTAACCACGCCACAGAAGAAGCATCTAAATGGTTTGTTGGCTCATCAAGCAATAACATATCAGGTTGTTCCATCAATAAACGTGCCAAAGCTACACGGCGCTTCTCACCACCTGATAGTTTTTCAACACCAGAATCTGCTGGCGGACATTGTAACGCATCCATGGTTATTTTCGCCGCACGCTCAGCTTCCCAACCATTCGCTGCATCAATCTCAGCTTGTAACTCGCCCATTTCCGCCATCAATGCATCCATATCAGCATCTGGATTGCCCATCTCTGCACCAATTTCGTTGAAACGCTGCACCTTATCCATGATGGAACGCATTCCATCCAACACATTCTCAATAACGGTTTTTGATGCATCTAATTGTGGCTCTTGTTCTAAATAACCAATTTTAGTGCCTTCAGCAGACCATGCTTCACCCGTGAAATCTTTATCACGCCCAGCCATAATTTTAATGAGTGTCGATTTACCAGCACCATTAGGACCCAACACACCAATCTTAGCACCTGGAAAGAAACTCAAGGTCAAATTATCAATAACTTTTTTGCCGCCAGAATATGTCTTGGACATGTTCTTCATTACAAAAATATATTCATATGCCGCCATAGTGATCTCCTTGAATTTTTATCTTTATCCAGTCTTTAGTAATTGACCGCAAACAGGATCATAATAGCAGCCAAAGCGATAAGCAAGCCCGCTTTGGGACTAGCATCATCTTGTATATTACGCATGCGATAATAAAGCATAAACCATACAGGAATAAGACCATCCATCATCGACACATAGGCTGAATTAGAGAATAAAAAAAATGTCACAAATCAATTTTGATGTCTTGACATAATATAAAAAATTCTTTTATAGATAATACATGAATCAAATTTGGACAATTGATATTCGCCCCGCTGCCGAAGAATATGATTACACACATATTACGGAGTCTCTTAGCAAGGCATTTAAGCGTGCCGATCTGGGACTCTCTTTTAACAAAAAAAACCTATCTGTTACAGTCCCCAATAGCGCTATTATTTTTCATTTCGAAGACATTACAAAAATGAACGCCCATGAAAGACGTGTCCATAGCTTAGCGGTAATAAACCTTGCGCTAAAAGATACTGCTTTTGTGGTAAAAGCGCTCCACAGCCCCAATGAAAATGCATGTGCGACACTGATCCCTCACGAACCACGAGTCAAAGCTGTGGATGCCAAAACACGCTTTGCCGAAATTATTGCACGCCATAATCGACGCAGAAATGCTCCAACATGACCTGGGCAATTAATTTAAGTTTACCATACATAGATACTGAACATGGCCAAAATGTATTAGAAAACATGCGTAAAACATTATTAGACGTTTTTGCCGCAGCAGAAATCGGTGCGAGCGCAATTGTCGATGATACAATTCTAACAAACCTAAACCTAAATATTATTACTGTGAACAATGTTTTAGAGCCTTACGGCATGCGTCTTTATGGTGTTGAGAAATACGGGCAATTAGAATTTAAACTTGATTTCATTGATCCACTGACAAACCGATACACACCAACTAAAGCAATTAAGAAAGCTGGTGTGTATGCCCGTCACGCTCTTATAAAAGCAGGCTTCACCCTAACGCCTTGGCACTTCAACTAAAAAAGTTCGCACTGCAAAATAAACTTCCCTATACGCGTTTCACTGCCTCAGATATACTGACTCTTAATGAATGGCTTATATGCATATAAACATCGGGATGAAAAGCAATGTGTCGACACATTGCTTAAAGCACTACCCTACACGTCAACTCAGCAAAAATCTATTGCCGCCTATGCTGGAAAACTTGTGGAACATGTTCGGGTGCGATACAAAAATTCAGCGCCATTACAAAAATTTATCCAAGAATACAATCTAAGTTCCGCAGAAGGTTTGGCTTTAATGACGCTGGCTGAGGCACTTTTGCGGGTGCCCGATCGTTTAACCGCCAATGCGCTGATCGCTGATAAACTCAATGCGGCTGATTGGAATCATCACATCAGAACAGCCGATGATATTTTAGTAAAGGTTTCCTCACTCGGTTTAGCCACGTCTAAAGGCGTCATCAACTCCCTTGTTAAGCGTATGGGTATGCCCGTTATTCGTGAAGCAACTTTCGGTGCGATGAAAATATTGGGTAATCTATTTGTGCTTGGTCAAGATATAGATGATGCCATTAAGCGTGGTAAAGCCATGACAGATCAAGGGTTTTTATATTCTTATGACATGCTTGGCGAAGGGGCACGTACTTTCAAGGACGCCGACACTTATTTCCAAAGTTATTTAAATGCTATTGAAACCGTTGGTGCATTAAACAATGACAAAAGTGGTAATCCTTTAAAAACAAATGGCATTTCAGTCAAACTATCTGCCCTTCACCCAAAATATCATTACGCTTTTAAGGAAGAATGCATTCCCAATTTACAAGAAAAACTACTCCATTTAGCGCAGCGTGCCGCCCATCACGGTATCGGCTTGACCATGGATGCTGAAGAAGCAGATCGCTTGATGATCTCTTTAGATGTTTTTGAAGAAGTTTCAAAACACAAATCCCTACAAGGATGGGATGGTTTAGGTTTGGCAGTACAAGCCTATCAAAAAAGATGTTTTGGCCTGATTTCTCACCTTACTGATATGAGCCAAAACCATCACCGTAAATTATGTATTCGTCTAGTAAAAGGGGCATATTGGGATACAGAGATTAAACAATCACAATTACTTAATCACCCTGACTATCCCGTCTTTACCCGCAAAAGTAATACAGATTTATCCTATCTGGCTGCTGCCCATAAAATGCTGGAAAATCGTGAGCACATCACACCGATGTTGGCGACACATAACGCCCATACTATCGCTGCTGTCCTCAATTTTGCTGGCAAAAACAAAACAGGCTTTGCTTTCCAGCGCCTGCACGGTATGGGTGAAGATCTTTATGCCAAAGTGGCGGATCAAGATATCCCAATCTCTATTTACGGTCCCGTTGGCGCACATAAAGATTTATTACCCTATCTCGTCAGGCGGTTATTAGAAAATGGTGCTAACTCGTCTTTCATCAATCAGATTTATAACCCCGATCTCTCTGTTGAAGACATTGTCGGCGATCCTGTCAAAGACGTTAAAGAGCATGAAGCGAAACGTCACCTTCTTATTCCATTGCCAAAAGATATCTACCAACCAGATCGACAAAACTCCCGCGGTATTGACTTAACAGATGATGAGATTGTCAAACCGCTTTACGCTAAAATGCAAAAAACTGCCAGTAAACTGCCTAAAGCGCCAAACATTGCAACCAATGTTGATATTGATAAAGCCTTTGAAAAAACAAAGGCGGCTTTTAAAGCATGGTCATCTACCAGTGCCGATCACCGTGCCGGCCTGATTGAAAAAGCAGGCCATCTCATTGAAGAGCAAACAGAAAATCTCATGGCTTTATGTGTCAAAGAAGCAGGAAAAACGGTGCCAGACTCACTTGCTGATATCCGTGAAGCCGTTGAGTTCGCTCATTATTACGCCGCTCGTGGCCGTGAAGATTTTGCTGGCTTTACTGAATTACAAGGGCCAACGGGTGAGAAAAATATCTATCGCATGCGAGGGCGTGGCACGTTTGTTTGTATTTCACCATGGAATTTCCCTGTCGCTATTTTTGCTGGGCAAATTATGGCTGCCCTTATGGCAGGTAATTGCGTTATTGCCAAACCAGCCGAGCAAACCCCAATTATTGCTGATGCTATTATTAAACTCATGCATAAGGCGGGCATTCCAAAAGATGTACTGGTCTTGCTTTGTGGGGACGGCAAAATTGGCGGACAACTTATTGCCCATAAAAATGTCGCTGGCGTTACCTTCACAGGCTCAACCGCCACAGCACGCAAAATAAATCAAACACTTGCCAATAAAGAAAATGCACCGATCGTACCATTAATTGCAGAAACAGGCGGCCTCAATGCAATGATTGTTGATAGCACTGCTCTTCCAGAACAAGTGGTCGATGATGCGCTGCTTTCTGGTTTTGGGTCAGCAGGCCAACGTTGTTCTGCGCTTCGCCTCTTATGTTTGCAGGAAGAAACAGCCGATACCATTATTGAAATGATGATGGGAGCCATGGACACGATGCGTGTTGGTGACCCTTGGAAGCTCCGTTCACAAATCGGGCCGGTCATTGATGAAGATGCCTTTAACATGCTGAATGCCCATAAGCAGCGCCTAGAAAAAGAAGCAAAAATTTTAAAAATTGTGCCGAATATACCCAGCAAAACACATCAAGACGGTCACCCCTATTTTGCCCCTATTTTGGCAGAAATTGATGATATCTCATTCATGGAAAAAGAAGTCTTTGGCCCGATCATTCATGTACTTCGTTATAAAGCCAAAGATCAGGACAAATTGATTGAGCAAATTAACAATCTTGGTTATGGCCTTACTTTTGGTTTCCATTCTCGTATTTTGGCACAAGCTGACAAAGTTATTGATGATGTGCAAATCGGCAATGTCTATATTAACCGCTCTATGATCGGGGCTGTTGTTGGTGTCCAACCATTTGGTGGTCAGGGTCTTTCAGGCACAGGGCCTAAAGCAGGTGGCCCAAACTATCTCAAACGCTTTGCTTCTGAGCAAGCTGTCTCAATTAACACCACCGCAGCAGGTGGTAATACAACACTAGTTACCTTAACCGAGTAATCAGTTCTTTTCTCTGTACTGCTTTATTGCTAAAACTATTCCTATGAAAGTTTTACTCTTAGGTTCTGGCGGACGTGAACATGCTTTGGCATGGAAATTAGCGCAATCCCCAAAACTCACCACATTATATGCCAGCCCCGGTAATCCTGGTATTGCCCAACATGCCGAATGTATTTCTTTATCAAATGACAAACTCGTTTCTTTTTGTAAAACAGCGGATATTGATCTTGTAATTGTTGGGCCTGAGCAACCATTAGTCGATGGTGTCGCTGATCTTTTAACAGCCGCCAAAATTCCAGTTTTTGGTTGCTCACAAAAAGCCGCTCGCCTTGAAGGCTCAAAAGCTTTTATGAAGGATATGTTGAATGCGGCCAAAGTCCCGACAGCCTTTTATGGTCGCTTTACTGATATTGAAAAAGCCACAGCTTTTATCCATAAAAACGGCGCACCTATTGTTGTAAAAACAGATGGTCTCGCTGCTGGAAAAGGCGTTATTATTTGTGAAACAATCGAGGAAGCCATCACCGCCGCATCCGACATGCTCTCGGGCGAAAGCTTCGGCACTGCTGGCAATGAAATTGTTATTGAAGAGTTTTTAGAAGGGCCAGAGATTAGTTATTTCGCCCTTTGTGACGGTAAAACAGTATTACCACTCACCTCGGCCCAAGACCATAAACGTGCCTATGATGGTGATAAAGGCCCTAATACAGGCGGTATGGGTACTTACTCACCAGCACCCATTTTAACACCTGCTTTAGAACAAGAAATTATCGAAAAGCATTTAAACCCGACGCTTAAAACAATGGCTGATATGGGCTGCCCATTCACAGGTGTTTTATTTGCTGGACTGATGTTGACCAAAGACGGGCCTAAAATGTTGGAATATAATATCCGTTTTGGTGACCCTGAGTGCCAAAGCCTGATGTTACGCATGGAAAGTGATTTGCTCGATATTCTTGATAAAGCCGCTCATAAAAAACTAGATGAAGTTGGCAAAGTTCAATGGTCAAAAAAGCCAGCCATCACGGTCGTTATGGCCGCCAAAGGCTATCCTGCTTCTTATCAAAAAGGGTCTGAAATTAAAAACCTTGAGGCCATTAAAGAAGCGATTATATTCCATGCTGGTACAAAAGAAGAGAATGGGAAAATACTTGCGAATGGTGGGCGTGTTTTAAATATTTGCGCTACAGGCACAACTCTTGCAGAAGCAAGAGAGTGCGTTTATGACGCCATTGAACAAATTGACTGGCCTGAAGGATTTTACAGATCCGATATTGGCTGGCAGGCACTAAAACTACCTGCTTCCCCCGTGAAAACGGGGGCCTTATAGATCCCCGCTTACGCGGGGAATACAGATAGGATAAAGATGACACAATCACAGCAACTGAACATGGGAGAGTATTGGTACAAAGAAGGCCTGAAACATACCGATAATCATAATTTAAAAGTCGCCATTGTCTGTTTCCAAAAAGCTTTAAAAGAAGATATGACCCAAGCCCCTTACTGGTATGCTTTCGGTAGTGTGGCACAAAATCTAGGCCTAAAATTTGAAAGCTTTATCGCTTTTTATAATGCGCTTAAACTAGACCCCAATCAACCAGCGCATATTTCCTCACTGGCTAAATCGACAGAAGGGTTAGTCTTTAATCAATTCGACCAAGAATGTAAAGACGCCATGCTCGCTTGTTTAACGCACCCACAAATTCGAGCGCAATCAATGGGACGCTCTTGGTTCTCACTGATGGTCTATGACCCTGCGCTCAATACAACTGAAGCCATTCTTACGAATGCAAATGATCCTTATCTTCTCCTTGGTTTAGAAAAGATTATGATGAATACGCCACGGGCAGAGGAGTGGTTAAAGAACCTGCGTGCCACCATTCTTATCAAAAAAGATAAGACATTTGCTGAACTGGCTGCCGCTATCGCTCAAAGCTGCTTCTTAAGTGAATATGTTTTTTCTATTTCGGATGACGCCAATGCCAAAATCAAAGTGCTTCAAAAAGATATTGAGACGGGTAATCATACGGCACTTTCCGTAGCGCAATACGCTATGTACGCACCACTGCTTACATTAAAAAATGCTGATACTATAGAAGAAGCTTATGCATCAAGCGATATTAATAAATTGATTTTACAACAAATTACCCAACCTAAAAAAGAAATAGCGCTTAAAGATACGATCCAAAAAATTGGCACGATTGATGATGAAACCTCGGCAGAGGTTCAAGCCATGTATGAACAAAATCCCTATCCGAGATGGGGAAATATATCCCCCTCCGCTCAAACAATTACTGACAAAAATTTACGCTATCTTGTGGCAGGTTGTGGTACAGGACAGTCCACCTGTGGCGCAGCGCAATTATTGCCAAAATCAAAAATTACAGCAACGGATTTAAGTTTAACAAGTATGGCCTATGCCAAACGTAAAGCCAAAGATTTAGGCTTAAACAATATCAGCTTTAAACAAATTGATATTTTGCAACTCAGTAAGCTTAATCAAAAATTTGATGTCATTGAATGTGGCGGTGTGCTTCATCACATGCAAAGCCCTATTGCTGGATGGCAAGCATTACTTGATGTTCTAGCAGAAGGAGGGCGCATGACCATTGCCCTTTACAGTAATAATGCCCGTCGTCATATTGTCGCAGGACAAAAACTTGCCCAAGAGCATAAATTAAAAGGTAATATTGCTGATATTAGAAAATTTCGAGAGATCGTCTTTAACCTTGAAGAGTCACATCCAACTAAACGGCTTATGTATGAGCTTGATTTCTACTCAACCTCAAATTTGCGTGATCTTGTCTTCCATGTGCAGGAGAAATGTTATGATCTATCTGAAATTCAAGAGATGCTTGACCAATTAGGATTGGTTTGTCTAGGACTACAGCCACATTCTTACTCTATCACCCAACTATATCGTAAACACTTTCCTGACGATCCGCTTCTATCAAATCTCTCCAACTGGGCTGAACTTGAAGAAACAAATCCTGAAATATGTGTCGGCATGTATGCTTTCTTTTGTGGCCGCAAAGGTGAAGAAAAATCAAACAATGCATCTGTTCAAAAACTTATAAAGTCGCGGATAATTTACCAATAATTTAATTTCCCTCTTGCACCCTCATTTGTAATTATGTTTAATTATAAATAAACAGGGAAAATAAACATGTCAGCAGAAACATTAGAAGAGCCTGAAGCGGCCCCGCCAAAACAAATTAAACTCTTATTACACTCAGGAGATTATTCTCTAAAAGATTTCGACTATATGGGCGAAGAACTGACTCATGTTGTTAATAGCATTAAAACAGCAAGAGCACGTGGCAACAAAGGTATCAACATCCTTATTCATGGGCCGACTTACCGTGGTGTCAATGGTATGGCGATCGCAATAGCCAAATCATTAAGAAAAAAGCTGTTAGAATTAGATTTGACCCAAAACACCTCCGCCGAAGAGAGTATATATGATCTAAATACGGCACAACAGTGTATCAACCCCAATCAATACGTTCTTTTAGCCGATGCACGCTATATGGGAATCCATTACCTTTCAAACCAGTTAGATGATAATGATGTTGTAACAATTTGGGTCTGTAATGATCTGCAACATTTAGATCCCACCATAAAAAATACCTGTCTATTTTCTTTATATGCCAGCATACCGCCCACACATATTAAACAAAAAGTTTGGGAGCATACATTAAGCAGCCATGGAATCACTTTATCGAAAGAAGAGACCTTAGAGCTTGCACGTAAATATGAAGTGGATTCTTTAGACGATATCAGAAACGCTGTGCGTAATGCCGCTCTTTCTGAGAATGGTTTCGATGCTGCCAATTTGTACTTACCTGCAGCCGCCACAATTTCCAAAGGTGGTTATAGCAATACAATGCTTGCCCATAGAATTTCCCGTTACTTCGATAGAAATCTTGTTGCCGTTAAAGATGGCAAATGGTCAGAATTAGGCAGCAAAATCAAAAAGAATGGTAAGCCCTTTTCTTTACTAGCCGAAGGCGAAAAAGGTAGCGGTATGCTGACAGCAATTAGAGCTTTGGCTGAAGATATGAAACGCGTTGCATTGGAAGTGCCAATGGCCAATCTTATAGCCGATAGTGATACAGCTGCCGCAAATATTGGTACTGTTTTTAGAAAAGCAACAGATGAGCGTGGTATTCTTCTACTCAGTAATATTGGTGCCATTATGGCCTCACCTTATAGTCAGTTTTTACTACCTATATTGCTAGAAAATATATATGCACATGACCTACCTGTAGCTGCAACAAATGCTCATGGAAGTGGCGAATTACCATTAGAGTTGACGCAATTATTTCCTTCTCGTATAGAGTTCAGCACGCTATCAACAGCGCAAGCGCAAAAAGCTTTTCTAAAATATTTTGGTCAAGAAGCACCTAAAGAATTAAATCAAATAACAGATCTTATCATTGGTGATTTCTCTACCGTTAATCGCATATTACGCAAAAGTGACATCACTGATGTCTATGCGGATGGTGTTATACCTTTACTGAAACAACAAGTGGAAATCAGAAAAGCAAAAAAAGGAAATGGCATAGGCTTTGGCTCAAGACAAGGGACTAAAGAAGAGCCCTATATTTTAAAGCCAACACAACCAAAACGTGAAGATGCGCTGCCAATTGCCGCAACCCTTGTTATAAAATAAAAAAGCCCGCAATCATCGGGAGAGACAGATTGCGGGCAGGGAGCTAGTGAGTTGGGGAGACACTAAAACTAACTTTATGCTATTACTCTATCGAGCAAATTAGGCAGCTTTATTGTTTGATTGTGTCAATTTTTTGACTTTTTGAAACACACTACCTTGTTCTATTTTCACTTTACGTGGCTTCATTTTCTCTGGAATTTCACGTAATAGCTCAATATGCAACATACCGTTGGTTAAGGTGGCACCTTTCACTTCGACATAATCTGCCAATTTAAAGCGTTGCTCAAAATTACGTGTAGCGATGCCACGGTGTAGGAAACCATTTCCGGATTCGCTTTCACTCTCAGCCTTTTGGCCAGTGACAATCAACGTGTTTTCTTGAGCAGTAATATCAATCTCATCATCGGTAAAACCAGCCACAGCCATTGAGATGCGATACGCATGCTCATCCAGCTTTTCAATATTATACGGTGGGTAAGTTCCCGAATTACTCGCCGCACGGTCTATGTTATCCAGCAAAGATGCCAGATGGTCGTAACCTATGGTTGAACGGTAAAAAGGGGATAAATCAAAACGTGTCATAATAACCTCCTAAAAGCATTACAATGTTAAACGTGAGACAGCCGTTTTGGACGCTGCTATCACGCTTGAAAGCCATCATTTAGATCGACTTTCACTTTTCAAGAAACCTCACCATGAGCATTTCTTATATATACAATGTTATAAGATTATATTCCTAATTGTCAATAGCTATTTATAAAAAATGTATTCCCCACAAAAGCGGGGATCTTATCGAAAACCAATAAGACCCCTGCTTGCGCAGGGGATACAAAAAAGAATTGAGAGTTTTATTCCACTGGATCAACCCAGCCAATATTGCCGTCTTTACGTTTATAGACTACATTCAGCTTATCTGTCTGGGCATTGCGGAACATCAAGGCATTGCTATCCGCCAATTCCATCCGCATCACGGCATCAGAAACAGATAGTTTTTGAATATGTGTTGTCGTTTCGGCAATGATGAGCGGCTCATCCCCTGCTTCATAATTATCTTCATCTGCATCATTAGCCGGCTCTGCCGTTGCCGCCAAAACATAGCTTTGAGCCTTTTGTTGCGCCTCTTCGATTTTATCTTCTATACGGTGATGGTCATCCCGAATGCGTCTTTTATAACGGCGTAATTGTTTTGCCACCTTTTCTGCGGCTTCTTCAAATGAACCATAAGGGTCATGTGCGTCTGAATCAGCCTGAACAATTAAATCACGTCCACCTTTGAGCACAATATTTGTTTTATAAACGCTGCCACCTTCTTTTGTTAACGTGACGGTTGCCTCAATACCACGATTAAAATATTTTTCATTAATACCGTCCATCTTGTCCTGAATATGCGTTTTTAGTGCATCACCGACATTAAGATGATGACCGTGAATATGATATTGCATTGGGGTGGAGGCTGGTTGATTGCTCATGATATTTCTCCTTTATTCATTTGCATTAAGATAGGCATGTATAACAAAAACCGCCAAACAACATTTGGCGTTCCAAATGGTTTAAAGCGGCTTTTTAAAGAGAGTTTTTGTATCCATATCTATCTTATAAGTATATAGAATTTTCCCAAAATTTTCCACCTAAATCGGACAATATATATAAGAAAACAGCGTAACCAATTGAGTTTTCAGAAGAATTTTATGCCTTATCAAAGACGCTCAAATCACCCTTATAATTTTGGCAAAAATCAATAAAGGCTTCTTTTGGTAAAGGCTTGGCATAACGGAAACCTTGCACTTCATCACACCCTTCTTCTAACAAGAATGTCTGATGATCGATGGTTTCAACACCTTCTGCGAGTACCTTCAAATTAAGCGCATGGCCAAGCGCAATGATCGTCCGTGTGATCGACGCATCGTCAGAGTTATTCAGTGCATTCATAATGAAAGACCTGTCAATTTTCAAACGGTCAATCGGGAATTGGCGTAAATAAGCTAATGAGGAATAGCCTGTACCAAAATCATCAATCGCCAATTCGACCCCTGTTTCATGCAGCCTTTTTAAGATATCAATC
>MDSV01163289.1_pt1 | contig 18354 bp, 10 predicted proteins | sample 810851 | NCBI WGS metagenome assembly MDSV01 (sample SAMN05326640, study PRJNA326480) | marine metagenome | isolation source: seawater | place: Atlantic Ocean: North East | collected 2012 | reverse complement strand
TCGGCCACGCATGTACGTACTGCCGCATTCTCGCACGCTCGCCGTCCCACCCGCCATCGCCCACGTCGCCGCTCGAGCTCCCGCGTATCGACGCGACGCGTCGCCGTTTCCCGTGCCGTTTCCCGTTTCCGAGATGCCCGCCTCCACGACGCGCCCGGCGCGCCGGGACGCTCCCGATCGTCCCCGCGTCCCCGCGTCCCCGCCACGCGCGCGCGTGTACGCGCAGTGCGCCCGAGCTGACCTCCCAGGAACCTCCCCGTCCCCGCCCACGCGTGTCCCCGCGCTCCACGTCCCCAGCCCGGAGGCGGCGATGACGATGAGTTCGATTACGGCGACGCCGGCGCGCGCGGCGCGGCGCCGGCGGCCAAGCCCCAGGTCTCCGCGCGGGCGCTCACGTCCGCGATGGCCGGTGGGGGCGCGCGACCGGGCACAGCGTCCACAAAGGCGGCGGGGTACGGCACCAGGGGCCCGGGCGGTGGCGCGAAGTCCGCGGCGCCGGCGTTGGCGCGCCGCGCGGACGACGGCCCCGACGAGCGGTGCCGCGAGATGGAGGCCCAGGTGCATGTGCTGCTCGAGGCGTCCGCGCGGCTGGGAGTCGCGGGTGACGCGGCTGGCGCGCTTGAGCGCGCGCGCGCTTGCGTGAAAGAGGAGAAGCGCCTGACGAAAGCGCGCGACCAGGCGGGTCTGCACGAGCGGCAGAACCCCGACCTCGCCTTCGCGGCGTCGCTCAACTTGGCCAACCGGCTGTTCCGCGCGGGCGCGCGCGACGAGGCGCTGGAGACGTACAAGGAGATCAGCAAGACCTCGGCCCGCGAGTTCCCCAAGCACGCCGCGCGCGTGCGCGTGAACGCCGGGAACGTGCACTACGCGTCCGGCGAGTTCCCGGCGGCCATCAAGCAGTACCGCATGGCGCTCGACCGCGTCTCTGCCGCAGACAAGGAGACGCGTGCCAAGATCACACGCAACGTCGCGTGCGCCTTCGCGCGAATGGGGCAGTTCGTGGACGCGGCGTCCACGTTCGAGGACGTGGCGGATCTGAACGCCGCCCTCGCGGCGAGCTCGAGCGAGATTTCCGGCGAGAAGCGGAAATCGCCGGATGTCGTGACGCTGTTCAACCTGGTCGTGTGCCACTACGCCGCCGGCGACGCGGAAAAGATGCGGCGCGCGTTTCTGGCGTTGCTCTCGCTGCGCGCGTACGAGAGCGACGAGGACGACGAGCCGAGCGCGGCGATCGACGCGGCGTTCACGGAGGACGCCGCCGACGCCGTCGCTCTGAGGGAAACCGCGGAGACCGGCGACGCGTTGCGCGCGGAGCTCCGCGAGCGGCGGCGCGCGGCGCGGGACGTCATCATGCGCGCGGCGCGGCTGATCGGGCCCGAGATCGCCGCCACCTCCGAGCTCGGGTACGCGATGCTGGCGGACGAGATGCGCAAGGCGGGGTACGTCTCACTGGCGAACGAGCTGGAGGTTGCCAAGGCGCTGGGGTACCTGCGAATGAAGTCGACGGCGTCCGGCGGAGGCGCGTTCGAGGAAGGCCGCGCGACGTTGACGGCTTTTGAAACCAAGGACGACCTCGCGGCGCGCTCGGGCGCCGCCGCCAACTTGGCGTTCCTGTACCTGCAGGAGGGCGACGCCGAGAAGGCCGCGTCCTTCGCGGACGTCGCCGTCACGCACGACAAGTACGACGCGCGCGCGCTCGTGAACAAAGGGTGCGTGCTTCTTCGCCGGGGGGACGAGAAGTCGCTCTTGGCGGCGACGTCGTGTTTCGAAAACGCTCTCGCGCTCGAGGCGGATTGCGTCGAGGCGCAGTACGACTTGGGCTTGGCGCGGAAGCGCCTGGGCGACGCACCCGCCGCGATCGCGGCGTTCGAGAAGGTCAGAGACATGGTCCCCGACGTGAACGACTCGAGCGCCAGCGCGGGCGTGCACGTGGAGGCGCTGTACCAAATCGCGGACCTGTGCGACCTGGCAGGCGACGCGCCGGCGGCGGTGAAGGCGTTTGAAAAAGTCGCGGCGCGCGTCGCCAACGACCCCGGCATTCTGGCCCGACTGGGCGACGCGCACGCCAAGGCTTCGGACGACCAGAAGGCCTTGGCGTACTACCAGGAGGCGCACCGCGCGTACCCCGTGGACGTGGACGTCCTCGCGTGGCTCGGGACGTTCCACGCGCGCTGCGAGCGGTTCGAAAAAGCGTGCGGGTTCTTCGACCTCGCCGCCGAGAGCGTGCCCCCCGCCGCGCGCGCCAAGTGGCGCCTCGCCGCGGCGAGCTGCACGCGCAAGAGCGACGCCGGCGACGCGGCGCTGCGGCGGTACCTGGCGATGCACGCCGAATTTCCGGACGACGTGGAGTGCCTCCGGCACCTCGCGCACGTATGTGGGGACCTCGGCATGGATGAGGACGCCGGGAAGTACGCCGCGAAGCTCCGCGCGGCGGAGCGCGCGCGCGGCGTTGGCGAGGGCGGCGTCGACGCCAAACGCGAGGCACCGGTTTTCGTCGAGGCGGAGGCGATCCGCGGAAGCCAGGGAAGACCCGGCGCAGACGTTCCAGCGCCCGTGTCGCCGTCGCCGCTGGACAGGAGCAAGAGCGGGATGTCCGAGGACGAGTGGGGGGGCGCGGACCTGGAGTTGCCGGGGATGTAGCGGAACGCGCGACGCGCACGTCTTCTTCCCGAAAATTATTTGACCCGTTATACCCTTTTTTTCGACGCGTCGCGACGCAAAGCCGGGCTCACGCCGCGGAGGACGGCATCGCCCTGTGCCGCCTGGTCGCCAAGTCGTTGAGCAACTTGGAGACGACCATCATCTGCGCGTTGTGCCTGGCCTCGCTCCCCGCGTTCCCCCCGATCCCCCGCACGCGCTCGATGGTGACCAGCACCGTGTGCTCGGAAAACGTCTCCCCGGTGAGCCGCCTCAGCACGTCCTTGATCCCCTCCGGCAGCGACTCCTCCGCGGGCGCCTTGCGCAAACCGGGCGTCGCCTTCTCGGTGTGCCGCACGCAGTGCGCCACCAGCGACGAGAGCTCAGCCTCGGTGGTCCGCGAGTCCGTGTGCGCCGCGCGAACCGCCTCGCGGGTCGCGCCCGTCGCCTCGCGTTTCTTCGACGGGTGGTACTTATTCAGCGTCACCGTCGCGCCCGTCGGCGCCGCGCGCGTCTCTTCTTTTTCCGCCTCGCGCCCCGCCGCCGGCGCCGGACGCGCCGCGTCGGCGCTCTCGGCGCTCTCGGCGGGCGCTTCGGCGCGTTTCCGCGGAGACTCTTCCGCGCGCGCGGGAGGATCCGCCTCCTCCACCGCCCTGCGCGCCTTCGCCGCCGCCTCCACGGTAGACGCGGGCGGCGCCGACGATGGCGGCGCGGGCTGGGGCTTCCCCGAGAGCATCTCCGCGCCCGACGCGCCGGCGCCGCTCGGGTACGCGAAGGAGGACGCCGCCGGGCTCAGCGCCGCCTGCTCTCCCGCCCGCAGCCTGCCCGCGCTCGGCGCGGAGACGGCGGAGCGCCCGAGCGCGGGCGCGGCCGACTTCGCGTCGCGCTTCGCGGACGGGTGGTACTTGTTCAGGACCACCGAAGACGCGGCGGCGGCGGCCGCCGGCGGCGGCGGCGAAGCGCCGGGCGCCGCGCTCTCGTCCTTCGCGGCGCTCCCCGGGTACGGCCGCTCCGTCGCCGGCGAGCGCCACCGCGAGGCGGTCGCGGCCCGGTCCTTCTTCTCCGCGAGCGCCATCGCGTCGAATTCTCCCGTCACGACTTTGGTCTCGTCGAGGCTCGTCGGCCTCCCGGCGCCAAGCGCCGCCGCGCCGGCATCGCGCCGGCGGAGCGCGGCGGCGCGCTCCGCCGCGCTCGGCGCGCGTTCGAGCGAGGAGAGCGAGTGCGTCTTCGGCTCGGGCGGCGAGTTGTTCTCCGGGCTGTTGTTCCCTCCCCCGAACAGGGTGGAGAGCTCCTCCACGGAGGGTTTCCTCGCCTCCTCCAGCACGCTCGCGGCCGTGTCGTTGCTGACGATCATGCCGCCCAGGCGCTCCATCGCCACGAAGCGGCCGTCCGCCAGCCGCCGGCGCAGGTAGCCGTGCGGGAGCAGCTGCGCGGCGTCGGGGAGGGGCAACACGCCCTCCGCGTCGTGCGCGGCGCGCGCGCGCATCTTCGCGCGTTCCTTCGCCCAGGGCTCGGGGTGCGGCGTCCTGCGGTCGGCGTTTCCGGACGGCGCGTCTCGGGATTTGGCTGACCCGACGGGTCCGCGCGACGGAGAGGTCCCTTCCCGCGCGGTCTCGGTTTCGCGAGATCTCGGCGGCGCGAGCGTGTTGATCACCTCGGGCAGGATCGTCGGGAACAGGTGGAACGCGAACACCAGGTTGCGCACGTCCTCCGCGTGCAAGCCGTCGAGCAGCGAGGTGTGGATGAAGCTCTCTGCGGGCGCGCCCAGGACGCTTTCGCAGCTGCCGCCCGCGTAGCACGTGAGCATGTCCTTGGTGCTCACGGCGGTGACCAGCAGCTCGCCGGGCGCGAAGAGCCCCGACGCCTCCGCTTTGAGCAAGCCGTGCTCGAGAGCCACCACCGCTTCCATCCCGGCGACGCGCGAGTCAAACGCGCCGCGGCCGGCGGGCGACACCATCACCCCGCGGTCGTTCCGCGCGAACGACGACAGGAATTTCGCGAAGCTCACCGAGCCGAAAAACGGGGCGTCGGACGCGATGGACGACGCGCGCCGCCGCTCGAACGACCGGCGGCGCGGCGGCGCGTCGGCGACGTCGCGCTCGGCGCCGTCGTCGTCGCGCGCGTCGCGCTCCGTCCGGCGCGATCCGTCCCTCTCGTCGTCGTCGTCGTCGTCGCGGAGCTCCTCCAGGAGCCGCGACGCGAGATCGTCCGACTCTGCCGTCTCCGTGTTTTCCGTGTTCGTGCCCGTCTTGTTCTCCGTCCACCGGTCGCCGTCCGCGCCGTCGCCCGATCGCGTCTCCTCGCGGTCCAGCGCCTGCTCGGTGATGAGCAGCGCCCGGGCCAGCGCCGCGCGGAAGTCGGCGAAGAGCGACGCGTCGCTCCTCGACGCGTCTTCCGCGTCGACGCCCGCGAGGGAGAGGTCACCCCCTCTCTCCCGGAGCGCAGCCTCCATCTGCCTCGACCGGCTCTCCCACTCCATCTTGTCCGCCGCGAGACGCGCGAGCTGGCGCCGGCGGCGCGCGTGCCGCCGCCGCGCCACGCTGTGCTTCGAGCCGTCCGTGGTCGTGGACGAGCCCTCGTCGTCACCCTCCTCCCAGCCCCCCGTCAACGCGTCGTCCCCGTCATCCCCGTCGTTCGCACCGCTCGCCGCCGCGTGCGCAGCCTGGTACTGCCGAAGCGCCTCCGCGGTGAGCGCGGCCGCGTGCGAGTGATCGCCCGGGGACCCGGCTCCGGGCATGGCGCTCGGCGGGATGCGGCCGGGGGGAAGGGGCGGCTGGTGCGGCGAATGCGGATGCGGCGATCCGCCCGGGTGGGGTCTCATCCCGCCCTGCTGCTGCTGCTGCGCGTACATGCGGAGCTGGAGCTCACGGTACACCGCCTCGTAGTCCACGTAGGCTCCCCCCCCCGGGGCCGCGCCCATCCCGTACATCATCGCCTCCAAGGACACGGGCGACGTCGCCATGTTGCCCGGAGCCCCGTAATATCCCATCGACGGGTGATACACCCGCTGCGTGCGTGAAGAGCGCGAAAACGCGTGAGACGACGTGTCGGAAACGGGACGGTACGAGCGTGCCCGCGGCGGCGACGCAGCGCGCAGGGCGGCGCGGGCGCGTGAAAGCGCGCTCGGGTCTCGCGGGGCGGTCCCGCCGCGCCAAGATCCCCGCCCTCGCTCCGAAAAAAGTGTTAAAAAGCGCGGTAGGGCGAACGCGGGCTCTTTTCGACGTGGAGACGGGAAGGCGCGCCGCGTACCTGCTGGGGCATATTCGGCATATTCGCTCCGTATGCCGGCGGGGGTGGAGGTGTCCACCCCGGCGGCCCGTTATAGCTCATTGCGCACTTCCGTCGCGCGACTCGTTGTGCACGAGCGCGCACGTACGCGTACTCCTCATGTTTCCAGAACTACCCTACGTTGATATTTTGAATTTGCACTATAAGAAGACTAATTGCTATGTGAAGAGCACGAGAAAATTTCTCGTTGTTGATATTTCCGAAATTTCGGTATTATCGATTTTGGCGAATCGGGCGAAAGCCGAGGTGAGCGGTGAAACTCGAAACCGGGATTTTTTCGGTTTCAACGATCGATCGTCTACTACGCGTAGCACCTTCGAACACCCTATAACCGCGGCGGAGTTTCCGTCGTTGCGAAAACATCGCCTCACGTCCACTGGAATCAGCCGAGTGTCTCGTCTTCACACGTTCGTTCTTCATCCTCCCTCTGTCTCACTCCCGGCGGCGCGTCCGCATCGGCGTCGCTTCAAAGACGTTCGCTTCGGCGCTTCTTCCCGCCCTCTCGCAGGGAGGTCGCCTTCCCCTCGCGCGCGCGCCTCGACGCGGTCGGCCGGGTCCGGCCCGGACGACCGCCGTCATGAAGCCCGAAACCGAGCTGCTGTACTTCGACGACACGTTCAGGTTCGAGTGCGAGGCGGCGGTGCGCTGGGTGGAGCCGCACGGCGACTCCGTGGACGGCGCACCGCCCCGGTACGCCATCGCCCTGGACAAGACCGTGGCGTACCCCGCCGGCGGCGGGCAGCCCTCGGACACGGGAAGACTGGTCGCCGGAGACGTCGTCTTTTCGATCGAGTCGGTGATCGCCGGGAAGGAGGACGGCGTCGTGCGGCACGTCGGCGCGTTTGAGGAGGGCGCGGCGCCGTTCACGGTCGGCGCGGAGGTCACCGTGAAAGTGGACCAGGACGCACGTATGCTCCACGCGCGCGTGCACAGCGCCGGGCACCTGCTGGACGTCGCGATGGCCAACGTCGGGTACCCGTCGTCGGTCCTGGCGCCGGCCAAAGGGATGCACGCGCCCGATCAGGCGTACGTGGAGTACGACGGGAAGGTGGAGGGTCTGGACAAGGACGCGTTGATTCGAGCGCTGGACGAAGAGATGGCGAGGCTCGTCCGCGCCGGCGGCAAGACCACCTCGAAGCTCATGCCGTACGACGAAGCGTCGAAGGCGTGCGGCGGGTCTCTGCCGCCGTACATTGAGCCCGGCTCCTCGCCGCGCGTGGTCGTGATCCTGCCCGACACCGAGGGGTGCCCTTGCGGGGGCACGCACGTGGAGGACGTCGGGGACGTGGGGGCGTTCGCGGTGACCGGCATACGCGTCAAGAAGGGCGTCACGCGGGTGTCATACACCGTGGAGGGCATGAAGGGACACGGAGACGCGCCGAAATAGAAGCTCGATGCGTGTCTCTGTAGATGACGTACCGGACGGTACGTAGTCTCGCGAAAGCGCGACGCGCGCGCGAAGAAAGACTTCGCGAGACTCTCTCGACGCAGTCTCTCTCCACTCAGTCTCTCTCGACGCAGTCGTCTCTCGTCTCTCGACTCGAATCGTCACGCGAGAAGCCCGATGAACGCGTCGACGCACACCTTGCTCGACTGCGGGTTTTGCCCGGTCACGAGGTTCCCGTCGACGCACGCCTTCGGGTTCCAGTCGTCGGCGCTGGCGAAGACGCCGCCCTGCTCGCGGAACTTGGCCTCCACGAGGAACGGGACCTTTGCGGTCAGGCCCACCGCGGCCTCCTCGGAGTCCGTGAAGCACGTCACGTTCAGGCCTTTCACCAGCGCGCTGCCGTCGGGCTTCTTGCACGAAGCCAGCGCGATGGGGCCGTGGCAGTCCGCCGCCACGGGCTTACCCGCGGCGTACTGAGCCTCGACGGTCGCCGTCAAAAGAGCGTTGTCGACGAAGTCCACGCACGTCCCGTGGCCCCCAGCAAGGTACACGCCGTCGAACGCAGTTGCGGCGGTGTCGTCCAGCTTGACCGAGTGCTTCAGAGCCGCCATGGCGACTTCGTCCGCCATGAACTTCTTGCAATCGTCCGTGTTGAAGTTGTCCGCCAAGGAGCCTTGGTCGATGGGAACCTCGCCTCCGGCGACGCTCACGATCGTCACATCGTGGCCAGCCTCCTTCAAGGCGTAGTACGGCGTCGCCACCTCCTCCATCCACGCACCGGTGGGGACGTCGCCCATCTTGTCGGCGGACGTGCAGATGATCGCGATTTTCTTGGCCATGTTGAGTGCTCGAGGGGGCGCGGGCGCGTGAGGTGTGTCGGCCGAAGGAGATGCGCGAGCGACTTCGTGTCACGAATGGGGCGCACGTTCGACACGCTCGAAACGTCGCGAAGGTTATTTTTTCGTTTCCAGAGCGCTTTCGCGCAGACTGTCTTCACACGGACGGATCGATCGCAGTGAAGCGCGCGCACGCCGATGAGGCTGGAGAGGCGCGAGCCTCTCCCACCTCCCCTCCCCTCCCGGATTCGTCCTAGCTCACGCCTCCGTCGCGGGGGGTTCGTCGTCTTTCTTCGCATCCGCCCCGGCGAACAGGCTCTGCAGCGCCACCTTCGCCTGCAACCGCTTCTCCTCTTCCTCGAGCATGTCCCCGAAGACGTTGAGGCGCTCGGCGTGCGAGTCGCACTGCACCAGGAGCACGAACGGGTAGATGGTCTGGCCGACCATCGCCAAGCTCTCCTCTCTGTACGTCTGCTGCAGCCGCGTGAACTCCGCGCGGATCTCCGCGGGCAGCGCGTCGAACTGCACCGTCACCTTTGACTGCATGTCCTGCCCTTGCTGCTTGAGATAGTCGCGAAGCAGCTGCTGGATGTCGTTGGAGAGCTCGCTCTCCTTCGCGCTGAGCCGGTTCTGCAGCAACGACTGCCACAGCCCCGCCATCCGCCACAGCCCGTCCTCGCCGCGCGCCGCGCTGAGGGTCTCGATGAGATTCTCGGTGAAGCGCACGGGCTCGCCCAGCTTGGTCTGCTTCTCGATGACGCTCGCGAAGCGCTCCGTCAGCGCGCCCTCGCGCGTGGTCAGGTCCTCGTCGTCGTCCGCATCCTCCAAAGGTTCCACCACGGCTTTGAGATACGTCGAGCGGTCGCCCCAGACGGCGTCGTTCAACACGCGCTTGATCGTGACCCGTCCGATCACCTTGTGCGAGCACACGTACTTCACCGCATCCGCGGTTTGCTCGCTCACCTCTTTCAGGTCCTCGAGGTAAAACACCGGCGCGACGCTCGCCAGTCGGCCCGTCTCGGGGTGCGATACCGGCACGACGAAGCGCCGCGAGCCGTTGAACAGGATGTCGCTGTACATCTGGCGGTACCGAGGCTCGAAGATGTTCAGCACGTGGTCGCTGTGCGGCATGTACGCGGTGGAACCGAGCGGGAACACGGGGAGCACCATTGTCGTCGGGTCGGACTCGGGGTCGACCGTCTCCGTTTCCTTCGTCGGGTCCAGCGGAGGCAACCACGCGAGCTCGGCGAGGTAATCGCGGCTCGTCTCGTCCTCGTCCACGGACCCGGGGCCGTCCGCGGCGCCCGCGCACGTGCGGAACGCCGCGGGGTTGCGCGAGGGCGGGGGATGCCACCGACGACTCGCCGCGGGTTGCGACGCCGCGAGGCGCGACCGCAGCAGCCGGTGGGGCTTCGCGCCCGCGATGGCGCGATGGTGCCAAGAAGACGCGTCGCGCAGCCCGCACGCGGCGGGGGCCGAGGCGGATGACGTGCGGCCGCTCATCGCGCGCACGAACGCGGGGCTAGCTCGGAGGGTGGACGACATCGCCTTCGGCGCCGCGAACGTTCGGGCGTGTGGTCGCGCGGCGTGCCGTGTTCCTTTTTATCCCGATCGAAGAGACGTGGCTTGTTTTCGAACGCCTTTTGACTGGCAGACTCGGTGAGTCAGCAGCACGTCGTCGAAACTGACGGCATTCCTCATGATGATCACGATTAGAAAACGTCGAGCGCGCCGCGCCTTCCGCGGCGCCGTTCGCGCGCTCCATCCCTCACCGCCTGACGGTGTTTCCGCCTCACCGAGAGCATCGTCACGCGTACGTCGCTCCACTCGCCACAGGAGCGACCTATGTATGTCTTTATCAGTTGATCTTACAGCTGACCCCCCCCCGGTTGTAGAGGTTGCGCGCCGCGCGCAGCGACATGGCGGCGTCGCTCCAGCGCATCAGCTTGGTGGTGGTCTGCGCTTTGTACGAGCCGGACGCCATGAGCGCGTAGATGAGCGTCTGCACGTCGTGGTTCTTGGGGAACCGGTACACGAGCACGGCGTTGGACGAACCCGTCGTCGTGACGTGGTACGTCTCCAGGCGGCCGCCGAGCAGCCCGATCAGTTTCGCGGCGGACTGGCGTACGCGTCGCGCGCGAATGGTTCGAATGGTTCGCGGTTCGTTCGCGGAGTCGGTTCGGAGAGAGGACGAAACGAAGAGGACGTCGGGAAGACGGAGGGTGGAACGTCAGCGCTCCGCGCGCGTTTCGCGTTCGTCGCCGCGCCGCCACGACCGACGTGACGCGTACCTTCTCTCTGTCGATGTCCTTGTCGATCATGGCCTTGATGCCATCCTCGGAGAAGGTGAGCGTGGTCATGAAAGTGGGCTCCGCGGCCTCGAACGCCACGGCGGCATCGGGAGAGAACTCTTGCTCCTCCGTCTCGGCGCCCTGCGCGAGCGTGGAGAAGGGCGCACGCGCGACGAGCGCGCGAGCGCCGGTCTGCGCGGGGCGCGACAACAGGCGCGCGTGGGAAAGCAGGAGGCTCATCACGGCGGGCAACGCGCGCAGCACGTGTGCTGCGCGCGGGAAGGGAAGTTCGGGCGTTCGAGAAGTGCGCTGCAGTCTTGGAAAATGACATCGTGACTCAACTGCTCAATATTTGATGCCCCGACTGCCGGAGTTTGACAATCGCCGGTATGACGTGTCGTGTGACGATATCGGTCGCGCACTCTCCTTCGCGCGACCCACACTCCTTGCACGATGTCGGCTGCTCTCGGTTCCGTCCGCATCGTCGCCCCCGCGCGCACCACCCGCCGCACCGGGCCGGGCGCGCGCCGCGGTGCCGCGGTCCGCGCGCGCGCGTCTGCTGACGCGCCCCGCGACGAGCAGCTCGATGCCGTCTCGTTGTCTCGGCGACGCCTCATCAACCTCGCCTCGGCGACGACGGCGTTCGTCGCGACGCAGCCCGCGCTGGCGGGCGAGTTCGGCAGCGACGCCGCGATGGCGGTGATGCGCCGGGAGGGTAAGGTGAAGCTGAGCGAGGGCGAGTGGAAAGAGAAGCTGAAGGACGACCCGTACGCGTTCGAGGTGCTGCGCAAGGAAGCCACGGAACGCCCGTTCTCGTCCCCGCTCAACTCGGAGAAGCGCGTCGGGACGTTCGCATGCGCGGGCTGCGGCGCGCCGCTGTTCGCGTCGAGCGCGAAGTACGACAGCGGCACGGGGTGGCCCTCTTTCGTCGAGCCTATCAGCGCCAAGGCGGTGACCGAGGTGCCCGACTACTCCATCGTGTTCCTGCCGCGCACGGAGGTGCGGTGCGCCAACTGCCAGGGCCACCTCGGGCACGTGTTCGACGACGGCCCGCGCGACCGCACCGGGCTCAGGTACTGCATGAACGGTGTCTCGCTCAAGTTCACGCCGGATGGCGCTTGAAACGTCGTTCCGTTCCGTTCACGACGCTCTTCGCGCGGGGTCGGAGAGGCGTTCGTTCCGGTCTATCGCGTCGCTCGCGCGTCGCTCGCGCGAATCGACCCCGCGAAAGCGAAGCGCGCGCGCTTTCATCTCGCACCTAATATGACATACGATGTGTGATATACCTTCGGTACGTACGTACCGTATCTACGCAAAACCATAAACAACGCCGACGTCTCGCTCGCGCGCCGCGCCCTCGCGCCAAACGCCATTCACGTCGTTCACGCGACGATGTCCGCCATCGCCTCCTCGACGGTTTCATACGCGAACTCGAACCCCGCGGCGCGCGCGCGTTCGGGGAGCACGCGCTGCCCGTCCAACACCACGGTCGCGCCCTCACCGAGCAGCGCCTTCAGCGCGAAGCCGGGCACGGGCAGCCAGTTAGGTCGGTTCGTCGCCTCCGCGACGGACTCGCACAGCCCGTTCATCGTCGTCGGCTGCGGCGCCGTGCCGTTGACAACGCCGGCGTACTTTTCCGGGTTCTCCAGCGCGGCGACGAGGAGGTTCACGAGGTCGTCGCGGTGGATCCAGCTCACCCACTGGTCGCCCTTCCCCAGCGGCCCACCGCCGTACATCTGGAACACGGGCAGGATCTTAGCGAGCGCGCCGCCTCCCTTCTCCAGCACGACGCCGGTGCGCACGGTGGTCACCGTGGTGTTCGTCGCGCGCGCCGCCGCTTCCCAGCGCAAGCACAGGTCGGCGAGGAAGTCGCGCCCCGGCTTGGACGTCTCCGTGAACTCGCGCTTCTTGCTGATGCCGTAGAAGCCCACGGCGGAGGAGCTGACGAGCGAGGGGCGCTCGTTCTCGGGCAGCGCGTTGATGGCATCCGACACGCGCTTGGTGGCCTGCAGGCGCGACTTGACCAGCGTCTTTTTGTACGACTCGTTCCACGGGTTGGCGATGGGCGCGCCGGCGAGATTCACCACGCCGGTGCACCCTTTGACGGCGTCGTACCACTCGATCGCGCCGGACATGGTGTCCCAGGCGTAGAATTTGGCGCCTGCCAGCGTCGCGGAGGGCATCGCCAGCCTCGCGGAGATGGCGTTGCGCGTCAAGACGCGCACCTCGTGGCCGTCCGCCAGAAGCTTCTCCACCAGAGCCTTGCCCACGAAGCCGGTGGCGCCGGTGACCGCAACCACCATCTTCTCCTCCGCAGCCGCGGGGGCCTCCGACTCGGAGGCGGACGCACGGCAGCGCGACGCGCGGTGAGGCGCACGCACGGGAGAGGCCGCGCTACGCGCGAGGCGCGCGGAGCGGCGGGCGCACAGCGCCGCGGGCGACGCTTGGACGGGAGCGGCGATCATATCCTCGTTGCGCGAAACAAAGTACGCGAGAAGTGGCTCCGAAACGCCGTTTCAGAGATTTCGGTCTCGCCGGACACGTGTCCGCGCCGGAGACCGGCAATCGGCGCGAGGCTCTCGCGGGCGGGGTCCCGTGCGAAAATATCAAGTATCTACAGATGTCGCATGACGGTCACGAGTCGCCGCGCATTCGCCGCGCGAGGGGCGCGATGAGCGTCGCCGCGGCTGGGGATGAAACCGCGGGCGACCGCGGGCTTGACTCGCTCTTCGAGAAACACGGCGCGCGCGTGCGTGTGCTTCTCCAGACGTTGAGCGGGGATGGCCACGTCGTGGGCGACAGCACGCCGTACGACGACATCTGGGCACTTCGTTTCGTGCTGTCCCACCCTGAGGACGCGGACGCGGCACGCGCCGCGGCGGAGACGCTGCGATGGCGCGCGGAGAAGAAAGAGATGCTCGCCGCGGCCGCGACAGGCGAGCGACCGAAGCGGTTCGAGGTTATGGAGCGGCTGGTGGTCGCGCAGTACCACGGTGAGACGTCCACTGGCGCGCCTCTGTACATCATCCGCGCGGGCATCTCCAACACGGTGGCCCTGACGACCGAGCACACGCACGAAGAGGTGGTGGAATTCATGATGTACCGCAAAGAGATTGGCTTCTTGCTGTGCGATGCCATCACGCGCAAAACGCGAAAACTCACCAAGCTCGTCACGGTGAACGACCTGAGCCACGTCTCGTTGCTCGCGGGCACGGACAAGCGGTTCACCGCCGTGCTGGGCGCGGCGTCCAAGCTCAGCGAGACGCTGTACCCGCAGCTGCTGGATCGCGCGGTGCTGATAAACGCGCCGTACATCTTCGGTGCCATCTGGAGCATCATTAAGGGCATGGTGTCCACGAAGACGCGCGCGAAGGTGGCCTTGTGCGGCACCAGCGACACGCGCAAGGGGGACATATCGAAGTGCCCGTTCGCGAAGCTAATCAACCTGCACACTGTGCCCAGCTTCCTCGGCGGCGGCTGCCGGTGCGTCGGGGGGTGCGTCGGCGTCTCCAACGAGCAGACCGCGATGGTCGGGCTGTCGAACCCGGAGGACGGGCTCACGGCCGCGACGATCGCCGCGCGCGACAAGCTGACGGTGTTCGCGGACGTCGAGACTGGCGACAAAGTGGCGTGCTACGTGCGGATCGAGCAGAGGGGCGTGGAGATTTCCGCCGCGCTGCGGCCGGCGAGCGGGGGGAAGCGGGCTGAGACCGCGCTGCTTCAAAAGTTCAAGCACAAGAGCGACCTCGGGGCGTGGGAGGAAATCATCGAAGTCCCGCAGAAGGGCACGCTCGTGCTCGAACTGAACAACGAGTACTCGCTGCTCAACTCCAAGAGTGTCAAGTACAGGGTGGCCGTGCTCGAGGCGAACGACGCGAAGAGGTAGTCGAGGACGTCGTTTCGCGTTTACGTTAAGTGACTCCTTTTTCCACGGTGAGCTCGCGCCGGCACGCGACGGCGTCACCTGGCGGGCTCGAGCGTCACGACGACGTCAAGCTCCTTGACGTCCTCCTCTGCCCCCCCCTCACCCCGGCGCACGCGCAGCGCGATCTTCTCGCCCACCTGGTGCAGCTCCACGGCGGCCACCAGGTCGCCCTCGGTGCCGATCTTGGCGCCATCCGCGCCGACGATCACGTCGCCGGCGACGATGCCGCCAAGCGCGCGGCGCGTGGGCAGCAGCCCAGCCTTCTCCGCCGCGGACTTGGGCGCCACCGACTGCACGAGCACCCCCGCGGCGCGCACGCCCAGCTGCTTGGTGACGTTGGGGTCCGCGACCGTAATGTTCAGCCCGGGAAGGGTCACGCGGCCGAACTCGATGAGCTGTGGCACGACGCGCGCCACCAGGTCGACGGGGATGGCGAAGCCCACGCCCGCGCTGGCGCCGGTGTTGGTGAAGATGGCGGTGTTCACGCCGACGAGCGCGCCGGAGGCGTCCAGCAGCGCCCCGCCTGAGTTCCCGGGGTTGATCGCGGCGTCCGTCTGGATCCCGCCGCTGATCAGGCTCCCGGCCTGGCTCTGGATCGTGCGGTTCAGCCCGGAGACCACCCCGGTGGTGAGCGTGTGGTCGAACCCGAACGGGTTGCCGATGGCGAACACCGCCTGTCCGACGCGCACCGTCTTACTGACGCCGACGCGCGCCGGCGCGAGGAACTCCCTCGGGGCGTTCACCTTGATCACCGCCAGGTCCTTGGCGCGCTCGACCCCCACCAGCGTCGCGCTGAACGTCTTTGTCCGTCCGTCCGGGCCCTCGAGCGTCACCTTGGCGCACTCCAAGTTCGCGCGCCGGTTCTCCGGGGTCACGGAAAGGATGGCGCCCAGGACGTGGTAGTTGGTCACGACGTGTCCTTCGTCGTCCCAGACCACTCCCGTGCCGTTGCCCTCGGGCACCACCGCGCCGCTCTTCATCGCCTGCCCGGACAGTACCGTGAGATCCACCACGTTGACCACGGAGCGCGTCGAGTGCTCGAAGAGGGACACCGTGCCCTGCTCCAGCGCGGTGAGCGCGGGCGAGGACGCCACAGCGGGGGTCACCTCCGCGAGCGTGGGCTCCGCGAGCGACGCCGACGCGGGTAGGGCAGGCGCGAGCGCCGCGGTGGACGCCGCGGAGGCGAGCGACGCGAGCACATCGCGCCTGCGCGGGAGCGTAGGGGACGCGCCTCCGTCGAGGACGGGAGGCGCGTCGCCGTCCCGCGCGACGCGTCGGATCGCGCGCTCCGCTCGACTCGCGCGATCGGGGCGCGCGCGCGGCGCCAGGCGGGGCGCGACCGCCGCGTGGACCGCAGAGGCGACCACCATCGGTGTTCGGTGGAGGTACGGAAGGCGAGGACGAGGCGGGTCGTCTAGAAACGAGGCGCGGCGATGTGTCCACCTCCAACCTCGCGCGCGATCGGTAACAACGGGGCGCGTGAAGAGCGACCGGCATCCATATGAAAACGCGCAATATTGATATGTACCATATGAATCGCGAACGCGTTTCATCACCCGAGAAGCTAGTCTACGTAGCACTAGCTAGCTAGAACTAGCCATTCGTATCCCTCTACATGGAGACAGAGAGAATTCTCGTGTCCCGCCGCGGTCGTCACCAATCGTAGTGATCGCCATCCGATGCGTCAGAGTCATCCGAGTACGCTGACGCGCGCCGCTCGAAATCTCGCCGAAGCTCGTCCCGGCGCGTCGGAGCGACCCCGAGGCGCCGCGGCGCGCGCAGCAGTTTTTTTTCACCCAAACCCGCCCGCGCGTCTCGGATCCACGTCTTGTCCAGCGCGCGGCACAGCGCGCTGCACGTGTGCGTCTTGAAGAACGCGTTGATGCCCTTCTCGCCCCTGTCTGTCCGCCCGAACACGTGCCTCCGGCCGGAGGCGCTCTTGTAGTGGATCGCCGGGTCGGTGAGCTCGAAGCACGGCGGCGAGCTGGACTCGTCCAGCACGCCCTGCAGGTCGCAGACCAGAAACCGGCGCTCCGAGTACTTGTGGGAGAAGCACGAAAACGCCTGGGGCACGTCGTCGACCGCGATCTCGACGCCGACGTCGAAGTCGTCCGCCGTCGCCTTCTCGAGCTCTCGCGAATCATCACCCCATAACTCCTCGTCGCTCTCGCTCGCCTCGTCCTCGTCGCCCTCCGCGATGGCGCCGAGCGCGACGGGCGCGAGCGGAGGCGGCGGGAGCCGCCGGGGCTTCGCGACGAAAGGTTCCGGCGCCGCCGGGGGGATTTTTTTCGCAGGCGCCGCGCGAACCGCCTTCGCGCCGGCCAGGTACCCGTTGTTGCCGTTCCACTTCTTCCAGGCTGTCTCGTGGTTGCCCAACATCTTCTCCACCAGCACGCCGGTTCTGCCCAGCCGCACGTCGTCGAGCACGTAGACGTGACACTCCAGAAACTTGACGCGCGGCGTGGCGGCGGTGACGCCCGGGATGGTCGCCAGACGCTCGTTGAACACGCGCGCGATCCTCGCCGCCGTCTGCTGCGTCGAGCAGAACGAGCGGTGGAACCGTTTCTGGTCCTCCGTCTGGTCCTCCTCGATGAACCTGCTCTGCTTGGCGACCATCCAAGGTCCCACGAACGCGCCGTGCGCGTCGTACTCGCGGAACTTGCTGACCACGCGCTCGGCGCCCTCGCCGAAGATCTCGTTGCGCATCGCCACGCCGACGGCGCGCGGGTGCGTAAACTTTGCCACGCGGCGCCACCCGGCACGGCGCGCCGCCGAGACGGCGCCGTTCGCGTCGCGGAACGCGCGGTCTTCGCGGTCGCCGCGGTCGCCGCGGTCGCCGCGGCCGGACCGCCCGCTCCACACCAGGCGTTCGCGCAGTCCCTCGCTGAAGAACCACCAGTTGTCGTAGTTCGGGCGCGGATCATCCGCTGCCTCGCGCGACTCGCGCCGCACGTCGCGCACCTCGCGGCGGCGCGCCCCGCCCAGGTCGGTGAGCTCGGTCTGCGTGTTGGTCAGCGTAGACGACAAGCCAGACAGCACGCTGTGCAGCGAGCGCACGTCGAGCTTTGGCTTGTGGAAGCTCGCCTGGCACCCGTACGTCGCGCACGCCTTGGTCATACCCCGGAGCGTCCCGAATTTTTCCCTTTTGTCGGCGAACCCGACGTTCCCCACGGTGAGCCGCCGGCCGAACCGCGCGGCGAGGTGCGCGACGCGCGCGGCGATTTCGTCGTCGCGCGCCGCGTAGTGCGCCTCCCTCTTCTTGCGCATCACGCGCCTCTCGCTGGCGTCGTACGCGCGCCACTCCTCCTTCGAGGCGGCGGGGAAGGCGTCGTAGTCGTCGCTCGGCCTGCCGTCGGAGAAGAAGAGCAACGCCAGCGCGCAGCTCCCGGCGGTGTTCCGCGTCAGGCATCCCTCCGCCGCGGCGAGCGCGTGGGCGTACACGCCCCCGCGCGACGGTCTGGACTCGCGCAGGAACGCGACAAGCGTGTTGAACAGCACCCAGTCCACCGGCTGCGCGTCCACCACGACCTCGCTCGTATCGCGCATGCTCACGACGGACATCACGTCCGTGGGCGCGCGCGTCCCGGCTAGTATCTCGTCGCGCACCCAGGTGAGCGCCAAAGAGACCCACACCGCGTCCGACCGCGTGGCGCCGCCGTCCACGTCGGCGGTGCGCATCGAGCCGCTCTGGTCCACCACCACCACCGTGTGCGAGGTCCACGCGTGGTCGTCGTGCAGCCGAGCGACCGCTTTCAGGTGTTCGACCCGCATCCGGGGCGTGATGGCCTTCAGCGGGACGTCGAATCCGAACCCGGGCTCGGGCCACGACGTTATCTCCCGGGTGCTGCTCGCGTCCGTGACGTAGACGATCCCCGCGAACGTGTACTTCCAGCGAAGCACGGCACCCTCAGCGCCATTCGAGCCTTTCGCCCGCAGCGCCTCCTCCTTCTTGCCGTACTTCACCGCCGCCTGCAGGTCGCGTTTGCTGAT
>MDSV01203456.1_pt1 | contig 18355 bp, 8 predicted proteins | sample 810851 | NCBI WGS metagenome assembly MDSV01 (sample SAMN05326640, study PRJNA326480) | marine metagenome | isolation source: seawater | place: Atlantic Ocean: North East | collected 2012 | reverse complement strand
GTCCCCTGCCTCTTCTCCCGCCTCGTCATCAAGAGCCGCCTCGACCTCCGCGCCGGTGGTGTCGGTCTCCGAAGAGGCGGGCGCTCGCGCTTCCGGCTCGCCTTCTGCCGCCGCCGCGGCATCATCCCCCGGATCGACATCGGCGGTCGTCGCGGGATCAGCCCCGGCGGTCGCGTCGGCGTCGTCCTTTTCTTTCTCTTCAGCGGCGCTCGCTTCGAGTGACTTCGTATCGTCCTCGGGAGACTCAACGGCCGCGTCTCCGTCCGCCGCGGGAGACTCGGCGGCCGATTCGTCCTCGTCCCCGTTCGCCTCGGTCGCGGAATCGGTCGGATCCGGGACGTCGTCCGTCGTTTCGTCCCCGGGTTCCGTCGCAGGCGCAGACGACGTGGGGTCCCCGGCGTCTTCCAGAGGAGGCGCCGGCGCCCCGTCTTCCGCGGGCTCAGCGGGCGTGGCCGGATCCGACATACCGCGCGCCGTTCGGACTGACGACACGCGAGGCGCCCCGAAGGACAGATTTGGCATCTCCGCGCGAAGCGCGAGACGGCAGTTCGGCACGACGTGCTTCAAATAGTCCACTCGGCACATCGGACGTTGAACAAGTACACTTGGCATTTTCAGTTTCGATTTCGCCAGAGAACGCTACCTCCCGCGACAGCTTCTGTACGACCTTGGACGCACGCACGCGTACATTGTGAGCCCGACCTCCATGAGAGCGAACAGCGGAAGACAAAGTATCATGAAAACGCCGCACCGCGCGGGCATGCGTTTAGTGCCATCAGCGTCGTACGCGTCGTCTTCATCCGATACGTAGGGATCCCTCGCGCAGCATACGATCTGGGTCGTCGGGAACGCGTACGATATCGGCCCGCAGTGTTTTCCGCACGCGTCCGTCTCGCCCGCGCTCGGGGTGACGAATGTAGGAAAGTGCGTCAGGTCGGCATCTTTATTCAAGAAGCAGCACGCCATGAGGGGAGTGAAGGGAGCTCGTGCGAGGAGGAAAGTGACAGATAACGCCTTTTTACGAAGTATGGGAGAAGTCTTCGCCCGGTCGCGCACGGCGCGACGGCGCACCCACCCTCAGGTGCGTTTCAGCGTTCTTTCGGACGTTTTCTTTAAAAACGTTGTTTTTCGCTTGAAGACGCGTTTGCTTTCTTCGTCGCGTCGCGCGCGCCTCTCACCGGGTCGCCTCGTTCGCGCGCTTGAGCGCGACCGGCCGTATCGCGCCGCGCTTGAGCTCGAACACGCCGTCGCGCTTCGCCGCGGCGCCGATCGCCAGCCGCTCCACGAACCCGTCCGCGCCCTCCGCGGGCACTGAGAGCACCTCCACGAAAAACGTCACGTCCGGGTCGCGCAGGTCCACCGTCGCGCGCGACGACGACGACGCGCCGCGAGCGCGCGTTTCTTTCGACCGGCCGTCGTTCGTCGTCCCCGGAACCGCAGCTTCCTCTTCGATCGGCTCGACCGACGCCTTCTCCGCGTCGTCGGCGCGGTCGGACGCGCTGAAGTGTTCCGCGCGTTCGTCTCCTTTCGCGTTTTTCGGCGCCGGGCGCGAAAGGAGACGACGCCGCGACGGGAACCGAGCCGCCGCCAGCGCCGTCTCCGCCGCCGCCGCCACCGCGGGAACCACCACCTCGCGCGCGTACCTCTTGAACTCGGCGCTCACGTCGCCGCCGCGGCCTTTGAACCGGTTCGCGAACGCGACGGCGAACCGAACGTCGCGAGGATCTCTCTCGCGCGCGCCGTCGGCAGCGTCGCCGGCGATTCTCGCGACGAGGGGTTCGTCCATGCAATCGACGACCCGCGCGACGGTCTCGGCGAGGCGTCCCGAATCCGAAGGCGTCTTCGTTTCCGGCGCGGGACCCGGCATCGCGCACGTCGCCTGGACGGCCACCACCTTCTCCACCCACCGCGGCGCCGGGACCGCGCCGGCGCGCACGGACGCCGTCAACGCGACGGCCGCGCGCGCCGCCGCGCGGCCCAGCGCTTTCGCGACGCTTTTTTCGTTTCGTTCCGAGTCCGGGTCATGGTCCGGTTCAAGTTCCTTCGCTCGCGACGCCGAGCCCGTCGCCGACGCCGGTCCCTCGGTTCGCCGCTCCCGACTGTCGGGACCGAGACGCTGCGCGACGGACAGGCGCACGAACACGAACCCGCGCCCCGGCATCTTCACCGGGTTCAGACGCAGCCGCGGCGGTACGGATGCGATCGTCGCTTCTCTTCTTTTTTTTTCTTCCGCGGTCGCCGCCGCCGCGTCGTCTCCATCGCCCGTCGCGTCGTCCGCGCCGTCCGCGCGAACGTCGCGCCAACGCACGTGCGGTCGCAGCAGCTCCAGCAGCTCTTTCGTCGCGCTCTTCTCGCGGTTAAACGCGCACGTCGCCGCGAACCCGACGCCGCCAGTTCCGTTTACGATGGACGCCGCCGCGGCGTACTCGTAGCGCTCCAGGGAGACGTCGAGCTCGGCGTCGTCGAGCGGCGCGCCGGAGTCAGGTCCCCGTCGCGCGCCGTCCGCGGTCGTCTCACAGTCCTCGGAACCGTTCGGAAACGCGTCGATAGCAAGTGTGGTGTCGGTCCTGCGGCGCTTCGCGTGGACGTCCGCGCCGTCCAAGGTCCTGCGGGGGACCGGCGGCGGGCGTGTCGGCGGTCAGCGACGATGTGAACGACTCGCGCCGCGACCGGGATTCGAGGCGTCGCGGGCGACGTGAGAGAGGGTGCGGGATGCGATGTGCGATAACATACCTCGGCGCTTTGCGGCGCATCTCCGCCTCGGCCTCCTCGCGGAGGCGCTCGAGCTCCGACATCACGCGACCCACGGACGAACGCGCGGAGAAATGTGGTGACGAGGACAGGAGGAGGGAACTGCCGACTTTTCTGGATTCGCTCCACCACACCGGTCGCGGGCTCGCGGCGACGGGGCGCGAGACGACGAGTTGACCTTTTTCGACGAACCGCGATCGTTTCAAACAGGTCTCGTGCGCACCCCTGGGCCCCCACTCTCGCGCACGCGCGACCGAACGCGACCGAAGCGCAGCAGCAGCGCGCTACCCGTGGCGTGGAGCCGTCCCGCGCGCTCGTGCAAGTCCCGACGCGCCCGGTCAGGAGCAGCACGCGCGCTCAGATCTGATCTGCCGGTTTCGCGACGTCGCGTCTAAACGGCACGGAAACGTCGTCATGTCCGCCGCGGTGGAGTCCTGGCTCACGGCGCAGGCCTCGGGGTCTCCCCCCCTGGCGGCGCAGTACGACGCGCTCCGCGAGCTGTACGACCGCAAGCTCTGGCACCAGCTCACGATGAAGCTGGAGGAGATCGTGGCGATGCCCGACTTCCAGAGCGGCGACCGGCTCGTGCAGCTCTACGACAACGTCGTCGTGGATTTCGAGCACAAGATCTCGCCGCTCAAGCTCGGGCATCTGGCGGTGGCGGTCTCGTCGCGGTACGCCGACCGCGCCGCCGCGGGCGCGTTCATGGGCAACGTCATCGAGAAGCTCATCGAGAACAAGCAGCCCGGCTGCGAGGAGCCCGTGCTGTACCTCCGCATGCACGTCGCGCTCTTGCGCGTGCACGAGGGGCGCCTCGCCGAGGCGCGCGCCGCCATCGAGGGCGCCGAGGGCAAAGGCGCTCTGGACGCCATGGCCAGCCCCGACCCGTCCGTCTCCGCGGCGTACCACTACGTGGCGAGCCAGTATCATAAGGCCAAGCAGGCGTTCGCGGAGTTCTACCGCGAGGGCATGCTGTACCTCGCGCACGTTTCGTGCGAGACGCTTCCCGAGACGACGCGGCGCGACTTGGCCGTGGACCTGTCGCTCGCCGCGCTTCTCGGCGACGACGTGTACGGCTTCGCCGAGCTCATCGCGCACCCCATCTGCGGCGCGCTGGCGGGCACGCCCTTTTCCTGGCTCACCGAAATCCTGCACGCGTTCAACGACGGGGATCTGCACGCGTACGACGCGCTGTGCGTCGCGCACGCGGACGCGCTCAACGCGCAGCCGGCGCTGGTGGCGCACGAGCGCAAGCTTCGCGAGAAAATCACCATCCTCTGTCTGTTGCAGATCGTCTTCGCCGCGCCCGCGGACGAGCGCGAGATTGCGCTGCAGACGATCGCCGACCGCACGAAGCTGGCCGTGGACGGGGTGGAGTACCTGCTCATGAAGGCGCTGAGCGCGCGCCTGATCGAGGGCGTCGTCGACCAGGTGGCGGGGAAGGTGAACATCACCTGGGTGCAGCCGCGCGTGCTGCTGCTGCCGCAGATCGCCGAGCTCGGCGGGCGGCTGGACGGCTGGATCGAGAAGGTCAGGGCCACGGCCGCGGCGCTCTCGGAGGAGGTGCCGCAGCTCGCGGCGACCGCGTGAGTGGCGTGAGCAGGCGGAGCGGAGCGCGCGACGTTTGCGATGTGATAAATTGAGAGGATTCCTTTTTTTTTCGGTTTTTTATCTATGCTCGTACAGCGCGCTTTCGTCATGTCGTCGTCCTCGGCGTCCTCGACGAAGGTCCTCCGAAGCCGGCTCCGACGACCACCTACACCAGGTCGTACCCTTTCGTCCCCGCGGTCGCGTCTTTCGCAGCCATCGGGTCGTCCTCGCGCTTCCGCTTCATGCGGAACGCCTCCATCTCCTCCTCGGTGGGCTCGGTCTCCTCGCGATGGGCGTTGTACGCGCGTTTCTTTTTCTTCCCGCCCCGCGCGTCGCCATCCTCCTCCTCCTCCCCCCCCGTCCTCAGCCGCGCGTCCTCCTCGCGCAGCGCGTCCATCAGCTTTTGCGGGTCCAGCGCCACGTCCGCGACGGTTTCCTCCGCGGCGCCCCACTTCGAGCTGTCCCCGAACGGGTTGCGCATCCCGCTCGGGGCGTTGAGCCCTCCCGGGTCGTCGCGCTCGCGCGCCTCCTCCTCGGCGGCGCGCGCGGCTTCGCGCTGCTTGAGGTTGGCGAGCATCAGGTCGCCCGCCGCCGCGGCGGCGGCGATGCCCTTGGCGCCGGTGCAGTAGCTCCCCTTCTGGTGCGAGCGGCAGCACGCGTAGCCCCACAGACCGCCCTTCCAGAACGAGCCCCAGACGTGCGTGTGGTTCTGATCCAAGACGTCCTCCTCGTACCGCGACTTCTGCGCCGCCCGCTCGGCGCCCCTCAGCAGCCGCCCGGCGCGGTCGTACTCCGAGTACGCCTCCGTCTGCCCCAGCAGCAGACCCTCGGGCGCGGGCTGCCTCGTCGAGGCGTCGCCGTACTTGTCCATGATGCTGCTCTTCGTGTGCGTCGCCAGCTTAGACTTCTTCTCGCGGAACTGCTTGTACAGGAGCTCGGCGGCGGACGGACCGGCTTGCGGGTGGATCTCCTGCCCCTTGTCGAACGCCGCCGACGCGTGCCCCATCAGGCGCTCGAACCCGACCGCCTCGCCGGTGCCGCGGTTCACGTTGTCGCCCGCGAACTTCTGCAGCGCGGAGCTCTTCGCGCTCGGGACGAACGCGTCGCTGGGGTGATCGCCGGGGTTGGGGTTCTCGCGCATCGATCGCGTTTTCGGGTCGTAATGCGCCGATTGCAGATCCAGGTTGCGCAGGTACTTGGCGGTGTCCTCGCGGATCCGCAGGTTTCGAACCGTCATCGACGCGCCTCCGCCCGCCGTGCGCACGCGCTTGTTCACCTTCATGAACCCCTGGGCGTCCTTATCTCCGGCGAGCTCGGAATCCGAATCCGAATCGCCCGAACCGTCGTCGTCGGAATCGCCCTTCGCGTCGTCGTCGGCGCGCGCTCCTTCGCCGTCCTTCGTCTCGTTCGACGCCGAACCCTTGAACTTCTTCTCGAGCTCGCGCTTCTTCGCCGCCTCTTCCTTGAGCTTCTCCGCGCGCTCGAACCTGTCCACGACGCGCGAGTACTCTGAGGGGTCGAACCCGTTGTACCGGTCGCGCTTCTGCTCGAACCCCAGTCGCACGTCATCCTGCACAAACTCATCCGGCGCGATGTCGGCGTGTGACTTCTTCGCATTCACCGCTCGCGGGCGCTCGACGCAGTCCTTCCTCTTGTGCGTCATCGCGCCGCAGTTCTCGCACGCGCCCTTTCGGAACTTTGTCGCCTGAAACGTCTTCACGCCGCGCTTGTACCACGACCCGGACGCGCCCGCGCCCTCCTTCTTGTCCACGGCGTTCCACGCCTTCTGGTGCTTCAGGCCGGGCTTCTGCTCGAGGTACCACGGGGCGGCGGCCATGAACTGCGGGATGTGCGGGTTGATCTCCTTGCCGTCCTCATCGCGCTCCGCGGGGGCGAGACCGGCCTGCGCGTGGGTATGACGTTGAGGGGAAGGGGCGAGCGGAGGGGTGAGTCACGAGTGTCGGGTTCGCGGGAGCGAGCGCGTCGCCGCTCGATGCGCGCCCCGAGGGGAGCGAAGAAAGCGGCGCGAGGGACGAACGGGCGGAACGCGCGCGCGCGGTGGGCGTGCGGGCTCGACGTGGACGTACCTTACGAGCCTCCTCGAGCTCCTGTGCCCGCCGGCGCTCCTCGCGTGACATCTGCCCCGGCATGACGCGCGACCTCGGGGGGGCGGTGCGCGTCCCGCTGTGGACCAATGCACGAGATCTTCGAGTGGTTTGGTTCGCTCGCCGCGGAAACGAGACGAGCTCGCGAAATGTCAAACGCGCCTGCGTCGCGGAAACGAGAGTGGGCGGAGTGCGCAAAACAGGCTGGCAACGACCCGGACGAACACCTGGATTTTTTTTCCGACAACGACGCTTTCGGCACGAGCCAAGGTTCCGATTTATTGCGGATTCGCGCGCGGCGATTGTGTCCGGGGCGCCGAACATGCCGGCCATCACCCCCCCCGTGACGACGGAGGACGACGCCGCGGACCACCTCCAGAAGCTGATCCGCGAGCGGTTCGAGATCATGACCAACTTCGCGGACATGGACCGGCAGGCGCAAGAGCTGACGAAGATATTCAGGAAGTTTGACTTGGACGATTCGGGCTCGCTGACGTTCGAGGAGTTCGAGAAGCTGCTCGTGGAGATCAAGTGCAACCACGTGCGGGAGAGCTCGCGGCACGCGCTCTTCGACCGCTACGACGACGACCTGAACGGACATCTCAACCTGAAGGAGCTCAAGGATGGCGTGTTCAACCTGAACCCGCACCCGCTGGCAAAAAAGGAAAACCGCAAGATGCTGGAGCACATCCGCGCGCAGCTCGCGAAGCGCGGCGGCGCGAACGGCGTGCGATCGTTGCAGCGCATCTTCAAGATTCTCGACAGCTCGGGCGACGGCGAGTTGAACCAAGAGGAGTTCCTGATCGGCCTGAAGGAGATGGGCGTCCACATCGACAAGGCGGACGTGCGGATCGTCGTCGATCTGTTCGACCGGAACAAAGATGGCAAAATCAACTTCACCGAGTTCCTCAACACGGTGCGCGGGAAGCTCAACGCCAAGCGGCTCGAGTTAGTGCGCGAAGCCTGGACGAGGCTGGACAAGCACGGCGACGGCGAGGTGACTATGGACGAGTTGCTTGAGATTTACGACGTCAGCCAGCGCAAGGAGGTGGTCGACGGGAAGATGACGGAGATGCAGGCCATCCGCGACGTCGCGAAGCTCTGGGACCACGACGGCGACGGCCGCATCGTGTTTGAGGAGTTTCTCGAGTACTACAAGGACTTGAGCGGCGCCGTGGACTCGGACCGCAAGTTTGAGCTCATGATGCGCAACACCTGGCACATCGCGGGCGGCTCGAAGGTGGCGGAGAACACCGTCAATATGCGTGTCGTGGTGACGTTCGAGGATGGCCGCTCGGAGCTGATCATGCTGAAGGACGACCTCGGCGTGAAGCGCGACGACTGGCCGTTGATCCGCAAGAAGCTGTTCCTGCAGGGCGTGCGCGACGTCGCCAACGTCGAGCCCTACGGAGAGTGACGCGTCGTAACTTTTGAACGAAGAGACGAGACGCGCGTTTCGCTCGGCGGTTGGAGGAGAAGACCTTCGCCTTCGAACCCGCGGTGTGCGCTGAAAGACAGGGGCGTTTGTATTACGAAGAGTGAAGTATCATACGTATGTGCATCCATAGAACGTCGCGTGAAAAACTGTCAGTGCATCTCGTCGCCTCGAGCGCGTGCCGAGTGGGGACGTCTGGCGCGCGGAAAACTTTCTGGAGGCTTCCCGCGGCCTCCCCACTTCGGGTCGCGCGCGATGTTACGGACCGGCTCCGGCGGGGGCGGGGTGGAGGCGGCGCCCGCGTCTCCCGGCGGGGGCTTCGCGCGGACGGTGTCGTCCACGGAGCTCGGCGGTGCGGAGCACGTCGCGGACGCGAGGCGCGCCGCGGGGCGGCAGAAGCACGATCGGCACGCGACGTCGAGAAGAGGCGCGTTCCCCGAAGCGTCGCGCGCGTTCGTCGCGAAGCTGGCGATATGCGCGCTGGCCTGCCTCGCCGCGCTCGCCGCGCTCGTGCTCGTGGGCACAAAAGCGCGCGGCGCGGACTCGGAGACGCGCCGGCTCATCGTGTTCGACGCCGGATCGAGCAGCACGCGCGTACACGTGTTCGAGCTGGATGTCGCGCGGCGGGGGGGGGCCCGGGCCCGCCTGCCGGCCGTGCGCGCGCACTTCGAGGCGCCGCGCCGCGCGAGCCCCGGCCTCGCCGACCTCGAGCTCGAGTCCGACGCGAACGCCACCGAGCCCGTCTCCGTCACGACACCACCTCTCGATGATGACGATGACGCGCGGATGGAGGCGTATTTCGAGCCGCTGTTGCGGTTCGCGGAGAGCGTCGTGCCCGCTTCGGCGCGCGCGGAAACCTCGCTTCTGCTCATGGCCACCGCGGGCGCGCGCGCGCTCCCGCCGGCGCGGGCGGAGCGCGCGTTGGCGCGGTGCCGCTCGGTGCTCAGACGGAGCGCGTTTCTGGTGACGAATGCCTCCGTCCGGCTCATCACCGGCGAAGACGAGGGTCTGTACGCGTGGATCGCCGCCAACTACGCCGCCGGGACTCTGTACGCGCCGCCGGAGGACACCGTCGGCGTCGTCGAGCTGGGGGGCGCCAGCGCGCAGGTCACGTTCCGCCCGGAGAAGAAGCCGCCGCTGGCGTACCGCGCCGAGCTCGTCACGGCCGACCGCAAGTGGGCCGTGTACACGCACAGCGCGCTCGGGCTCGGGCTGGACGCCGCGCGCGGCGCGTACGAGCGGCGGTTTTTAAACCGCCGGAACGCGGCGTCGCGCGCGGCGACGCCGTCGGGAAACGCGGGAAGCGGCGCGGACGCGGCGGGCGCGGCGGGCGCGGCGATCGACGCGCTCAGCGATCCGTGCGCGCTCGCGGGGAGTGGGTCTTTCTCCGGGAGCCCTCTCCGGGAGACGTCGAGGGGTGACTTCGCGGCGTGCCGCGCGGCGTGCGCCGAGCTGATGGGCGTGCGGCGAGACGCCGAAGACGTCGCGGACGACGCGAGGTGTCTCCCGGAGCGCGAGCCCGGCGAAGAAACACACGCGACGACGTCGACGACGACGTCGGACGGGCGTTGCGGGTTCGGGGGCTCGTTCCTGCCCGACCTGCGCGGCTCGTTTCTGCTCACCGAGAACTTCGCGCACGCCGTGCGGTTCCTGCGCGACGCCGGGTTCCTGAACGACGCCGACGGAGCGGACGCGGAGGGCGACCCGGCGAGGGCCCGCGCGCGCGGCACGAACGAGTCGAGCGGTTTTTCTTTCGGGACGGCGGCGGCGCCCGTTTCGACGCTCTCCGTCGCGCGCGTCGCGGACGCCGGGCGTCGCCTGTGCTCGACGACCCGGGAGGAGCTCGCGGAGCGTCTCGCGGAGCGTCTCGCGGCTTCTTCGCGCGCGTCGGCGGTCGGGGACGCGCCCGCGGAGCGCAAGACCGAGGCTGAGACGGCGGAAGAAGCGCGCGCGCTTCGAATTCGAAACGCGTGCTTCGCGACGTCGTACGTCGTCGCCGCGCTCGCCGACGTGCTGCGCGTGGACGAGACGAAGAACGCGCTGCGTTTCGGCGACGAAGTGCGCGGCGTCAAAGTGGACTGGGCGGTGGGGGCGGCGATCGCGAACGAAGCCCGGAACGGCTTCGGACGAAGGAGCTCGAAGGCGACGCGCGTTTCGCGTCGGCGCGAGGATCGATCTTCGTCCTGGACCGATCTTCGCGCGGGCGTCGCGAGCGTCGCGCGCGCGACGACACGAAGCCTCCCGAACGCGCGCGACGTCGGCGCTGATGACCACCTCGGCGGTGTCGAGCTCCTCGTCGGGCTCCTTCTCGCGCTCGCGCTCGGCGCGTTCGCTTTCGTCGGGCCGTTCCCCCGCGCGAGCCCGTCGGACGCACCGCGCGCGACGCGGGCGCGGCTGAGGCTCGGGGAGCTCAAGGTGCGTCGGACGCTGGGGATGCCCAGCAAGGGGGGGGTCACGTCCCCGACCAAGACGGCCGCGGGCGAGGACCCGCGCAAGGGAATCTAGCGGGACGTAGACGAGTCGCGAGCCGTAGACTAGCTCGCTCGCTCCTACGAGCACTATGTATTAGCTACCTTTACGTAGTCTACGTTGTCTACGTAGACGTTGTTCGCTCACTTATAACGTTACACCGCGCGCGGCTCGAGCGCGTTATCCAGCGCGGCGTGAGCGAGCACGATGCAGTGGCTCGCCAGCAACACGCGCGGGCCGAGCGCTACGGTCGATACCCCGCCCCGCCGCGTCAAGATCTCGCGTTCCCGCGGCGTGATCCCCGCCGCGTCGCCTAGAACCAACGTCGTCGCGTCCGCGCGCGAGCGTTTTTCTTTTCCGAGCGCCCACGCGACGGGCGCGCCAGCGGCGTCGAGAAGCAAGATCGATCCCGGGACGTCCCCGAGCGCGGAGAGCGTTTCGTCCAAACACGTCTCCGTGGACGGGTAGTCCGTCACCGCGATTCCAGGAACGGGACCCGCGCTCCCGGGCTGCCGAGCGACCCACCCCGCTCGGCGACGCTCGGCGTTTCGCGCCGATTTCTTTTCGCGCCGCTCCGTCGCCGCGCGCGCCGACGAAGGCGTTCCGGCCGCCCTCGCCTCAAGTTCTGACTGTTTACCCATGTACCCCAGCTCGCCGAGCGCGCCCAGGGAGGCGTGCTGCGTGGCTCGCTGCAGCAAGAGGGCCACGCGCGTCTCCGCGGGGGCGAGTCCCTCGATCGCATCGCCTCGGACCGTCACGACCCGCGTCCGACGCGGGTTTCGGGGCTCTCTGTCCTCCGCGCGCGTTTCCACCGGCGGCGACAGCACGAGGCTCACGATGGTGTCCCGCCGCAGGTCGTCGCTGAGGTACAGACTGGCGGTGACGCACCGGCACCACACGTCCACGCGGCCTTGCAGCAGGTTGGACACCGAGAACAGCCCGGCGGCGGTCGGGGCGCTCACGTCGTGGCACAGCACGACCACGTGACGCGTCGCGGGGACGCGAGCCCCACCTCCAGCGCCGTTCGCTGAAGGTGCCGTCTGAAGGGCATCCTCGGAACCCCCCGCGGGGCAGACGCGCGGAATGCGCGCGCGCGGCCGACGAAAGCGCCGCGAGCCGCTCGCGTGCCGCTCGGGCGCGCGGGAGCAGACGCGACCCGGCGCGCCGAGCGCCGACATCGACACTGACGCGACCGCGCGCGGACGCGGCCGAAAAAGTTTCCAACGCCACGTCAGCACTGGGCCTGCGTGTGCCAGCTCACAAGTGGAGAGTTCACCTACCCCGCGCGACACTCGCGACCGCACAACGGCGCGTTCCCCCTTACCTCCCCTCGCGGTATCGTCCGCGCCGGTCGCGAGACCCGACTCCTCGCGTGATGTTCGCCGTCGCCTCCACCCCCGCGCTCGTGAGAGGATCGGCCGAAGGGCGGAAGACCCGATCGGTGACATCCGACGCGCGTCGTGCCGTCCCCCGGACGACCCAGGCGCTTTCCGAGGCGAAGCGCGCCCAGCCGCTCGACGCGTCGGCGGTGACTCGCGGCCGATCCCGCCGCGATGTGCTCCACGCGGGCATCGCCGCCGCGGTCGCCGCCGTGGCCGCGCCCCCTCCCGCGCTCGCCGCGTACGGCGCCGCGACCGGCGGGGACGACGGCGCGGACGCCGGGCCGGTGACGTTCTCGACGTTTTACGGCGCCGCCGCGCCCCCCGCGACGTACGGCACGCTCGGGGGCACGACGAAGGACAAGGCGAAGTACTCGTACGAGGTTCCCTCGAACTGGAAGGAAGAGGCGCCGACGAAGGTGGAGAAGGGCGCGGGCGGCCAGGACTCGCGCTGGGTCCTGGTCGGCAGCCGCGGCGCGACCAAATGCTACTGCCTCACCTTGAACCGAGCCGGCGAGGACGGCGCGGCGTTTGACTTGACGGACAAGGCGCTGAACGCCATCGCCGGCGCGGACGCGAAGCTGCAGGAAGCCATCACCACGGGTAAGGTGACCAGCGCGAAGAGCTCGGCGGACGGGCAGGACTACACCACGTACAGCGTGACACAGAGCACGGTTCCCGGCGAGTTCGCCATCAAGATCACCATCGACAATACCGGCAGGCTCTTCGCGTTCGTGCTCACCGCGCCCGAGCGCACGTACGAGCAGGAGCGCAAGAACTTCACGCGGATCGTGGACAGTTTCAGGACGTACAACTCCGTGTCGCAGTTCGTGTGAACGCGCGTCGCGAAGACACGCGGCGCGCGCCGCGATGAAATATACTTTTGTGAAGGTAATACTCGCGCTCCTCGCGCTGCAGGTCACGCGTCGATCCGCGACGAGAGCGATTTACTTTTCGATCGCCTCGATCTGCGCCAAGATGTCGTTCGCCTGCGCGACGGCGTTCCCGATATACGTCGCGGGCGTGAGGTCCATCAGCCGCGCCTTGCTATCCTCCGGGATGTCCAGCGTGCTCACGAACTCGCGCATGCCGTCGCGGTCGACGCGGCGCCCGCGGGTCAGCTCCTTCAGCTTTTCGTACGGTTTCTCAACCGCGTGCCTCCGCATCACCGTCTGGATGGGCTCCGCGAGCACCTCCCAGTTGCGGTCGAGGTCCTCCGCCATCGCCTCCGCGTTGGTCTCCAGCTTGGACAGGCCCTTCAGCGTGGACTGGTACGCGATCAGCGAGTACGCGACCCCGGCGCCGAGGTTGCGGAGCACGGTCGAGTCGGTGAGGTCGCGCTGCCACCGCGAGACGGGCAGCTTGGCGGAGAGGTGCTCGAAGACGGCGTTGGCCATCCCGACGTTCCCCTCGGAGTTTTCAAAGTCGATGGGGTTCACCTTGTGCGGCATGGTGGACGAGCCCACCTCGCCGGCGACGGTCTTCTGCTTGAAGTACCCGATGGAGATGTACGACCAGACGTCGCGGTCCAGGTCCAGCACGATGGTGTTGAAGCGGCTCATCGATGCGAAAAGCTCGGCGATGTAGTCGTGCGGCTCGATCTGCGTCACGTACGGCATCCACTGCAGACCCAAATCTTGCTCCACGAACGCCTGAGCCTGCGCCTGCCAGTCCACGTCGGGGTACGCGGACATGTGCGCGTTGTAGTTGCCCACGGCGCCCGCCATCTTACCGTACAGAGGCACCTTCGCGACTTGCGCGCGTTGCCTGGCCAGGCGGTAAGCGACGTTGGCAAACTCCTTGCCCAGCGTGGTCGGCGACGCGGGCTGGCCGTGCGTGCGCGACATCATGGGCGTTTCCGCCTCGGTCTTGGCCATCGCGGCGATCGTGCTCACGATTTCGTCCATGAAGGGCGTGACCGCGGCGACGCCGGAGCGGAGCATCAGCGCGTGCGAGAGGTTGTTGATGTCTTCGGAGGTGCACGCGAAGTGCACGAACTCCATCACGCCGGCGAGCTCGGGGTGCTGCACGAGCCTGTCCTTGATGACGTACTCCACCGCCTTGACGTCGTGGTTGGTGGTGCGCTCCACCTTCTTCACCTCGGCCGCGTCCGCGGGGGAAAACTCGTCCAGGAACTTCTCCAGGAACGCGTTGGCGTCGTCGGACAGGGGGGGCACCTCCGTGATTTCGGGGATGGCCGCCAGCCTCTGCAGCCAGCGCACCTCGACGATGACGCGCGCGCGCACGAGCGCGTACTCGGAGAAGCACGCCCGCAGAATTTGCACCTTGCTGCCGTAGCGCCCGTCCACGGGAGAGATGGCGGTGAGGTCGGACAGCTCCAGGTCCGTCTCGGGCGCGAAGTCGTCCTTCGCGGCGGGCACGACCGCGACGCGGGGCTGCGCCGATCGCTGGCGCAGGGGCGCGGCGACGCGCGCGGAGGACACGCCGCGGCGCTGGGGCGCGGCGGCGACGCCGGCGCGCTGCGCGACGGGGGCGGCGAAACAGGACATCGCGTTCGGTCGGGGGACGGTGCGGCGACGGGGTCGGCGCGCGTCGGTATGATGGCGAAGGCGCGCCGCCGACTTAAAACTGCTCCGAACGATTGCCAGATTGCGAGAACTCGAGACTGTTTGCGCTTGCGCTCGGTTGGACTTTTCGGTTTTTCACGACTGGCGTTCTGGCCTCTTCTGGCGCTTCTCCAAGAACTCCAGCGAGGCAGCGTTTTTCGCGACGAAATTCCACTTGGCTGCGCCACGACGCTCGTCACATTCTCCCGCGCTCGTCCGCCCCCACAGGGTCAGGGCGGGGAATGAGCGCTGGCGCCGAGGCGGGGACCAGCGCACTCCCCGCGGGTATGCGCCGTCTCGCCCGGCGCACCGCCTCGGCGCTCTCGTCTCGTCGCGCGTGGGCCTCCGCCCCCCCCGCGACGTCGCGCGTGCCGTCCGTGACACGGCGACGGTTCGCGGCGTCGACCACCGCCTGGCGCGCGGTGTCGGGCCCCTCGGGGAACGCGCGACCGGCGGGGGACGAACCCTTCGGGACGACCGCAGAGGACGCGCGGACAGCCAGCGGCGTCGGCGCCGGGCCCTCGCGCGGGAGCTCGCCCGTCAACTCGGACGTGGTCTCCCCGTTCGCGCCTTCCGGCGACCAGCCCTCCGCGATCGCGCGGTGCGTGGAGCTCCTGCGGGACGACGCCCGCAAGGTGGCGTGCCTTCGCGGCGCCACGGGCACAGGCAAGACCTTCGTCGTGGCGCACGTGGTGCATGCGCTGACGAAGGCCAAGCCGCGGCCGACGCTCGTGATCGTGCCGAACAAGACGCTCGCCGCGCAGGTGGCGCGCGAGCTCCGCGGGTACCTGCCGGGAAAACGCGTCGAGCTCTTCGTCTCGCACTTCTCGCTGTACGTGCCCGAGAGCTTCTCGCGGGGGCGGTACGTGGAGAAGCGAAGCGCGATCGACCACGACCTCGACGCGCTGAGGCACAGAGCGACGAAAGCGCTCGTCGAGACGAACGAGGCGGTGATCGTGGCGTCCGTCTCGTGCCTCTACGGTCTCGGTCTGCCCGCGGACTACGTCGATGCGCGTCTGACGCTGGACGCGGGCGCGCCGAGCGAAGGCGGCCGCGACGGCGTCGCCGAAGCGCTCAAAGAGCGGCTGTTGTACTCGGAGTGCCGCGAGGGCGGCGACTTCGTGAAGAGCGGCGAGTGGGCGTGGGCGCGCGAGAACTCCGAAAGCGGGTCCGGGTCCGTGCGTGACACAAAGACGAGGACGCTCGTGGTGTGGCCGCCGTACGAGCGCGCCGCGCTCGAGTTGGAGCTGGACGCCGACGGCGCGCTCGTCTCTTTCGCCAGGCGCGCCGAGGAAAAGGCGATGACGCGACAAGGCGAAGACGCGACGAGTCCTCCTAGTCCTCCGCCGGGAACGGAAACGCTGCCACCTCGCACTCCCGCTCGCATGACCATCTGGCCGCGCCAGCACCACATCACGCCTCCCGAGCGCCTCGAGGCGGCCACGGCGGCGATCGCGCGCGAGGCTGCTGAGCGCGCGGCGGAGCTGCGCGCGAGCGGGGACCACATCGAGGCGGACCGCCTGGAGCAGCGCGTCGGCGCGGACGTCGGTCTGCTGCGCGAGATCGGGTGGTGCCCCGGCGCGGAGCACTACTCCAGGCACCTGGGCGGGCGCGAGCCCGGGGCGCCTCCGGTGACCCTGCTGGACTACCTGGGCTTCGACGGCGACGACCGTTCCCCACATTCGGGCGGTTCCCGCGACTGGTTGCTGGTCGCGGACGAGTCGCACGTGATGCTCCCGCAGCTGCGGGCCATGCACGGCGGCGACCGCTCGCGGAAGCTGGGGCTGGTGGCGGGGGGGTACAGGCTCCCCAGCGCGCTGGATAACCGCCCGCTGCGCTTCGACGAGTTCTGGGCGCGCGTCCCGAAAGCTCTGCTGGTGAGCGCGACGCCGGGCGAGACGGAGGACGCCTGGTGCCGCGCCGGGGATTTCCGCCTCGACGCGGCGTCGGGACGGTCGCGCGGAGCGGATTCAGGGTTCGTGAACCCTGAAGCCGACCCCTTCGCGGCGGCGTCTTCAACCTTCCCCCTCGAGACAGACTCGGAACGCGGCGTGTTTTCTGAAGACGTGGGTATGGTGGACATGGTGGTCCGCCCCTCCGGCGTGCTCGATCCCGAGGTGACGATCCTGCCGAGAAAGGAGCAACTCCCGGCGCTCGCCGCCGCGGTGCGGCGGCGCGCGGCGCGCGGCGAAGCCAGCCTGGTGTGCGCGCTGACCAAAGCCGACTGCGAGGACCTCGCGGGGTACCTATGCGCGATCGGGGGCATACGCGCGGACTGGTTACACAGCGGTCTGACCGCGAAGGCGCGCGCGGTGAAGTTACAGGCGCTCCAGCAGGGCGAGATGGACTGCCTGGTCGGCGCGCAGTTGCTTCGCGAGGGCCTGGACATACCGCAGGTGAGCCTCGTGGCGATTCTGGACGCCGACGTGCCCGGCTTCATGCGCTCGTCGCGCTCGCTGATGCAGATGATGGGCCGCGCCGCGCGCAACGCGCGCGGCGAGGCGCTTCTGTTCGCGGACGAGCCGCACACGCCGGCGATGCGCGACGCGCTCGCCGAGGTGGCGCGGCGGCGCGAGAAGCAGAGGCGGCACAATGAGCGGTTCGGCGTGACGCCGCGCACGGCGAGCCAGGGGAGCGAGAGCGCGTCGCTGTCTCTCTTCGAGGTGATGGCGAGCGAGATCGCGGAGACGCGGTCCGCGATTGACGCCGAGCTTCGGAGTGTACCCGCGGATGTCGAAACAGGAGACGACGACGCGATCGAGCGGTTCGCGCCGTCCGAGGAGGAGGTGGAGCGCGCGATGCGCGCGTGGCGGCTGAAACGCGCGGGCGCCGACGCCGACGCGGCGGCGGCGGAGGCGGCGGCGGAGCACCTCGCGCGCGCCCGCGCGGAGGCGGCGGCGCAGGAGGTGGGCCCCGTGTGGAACGCGCTCGCCAAGGACTTCACCGAGCGCCAGTTCACGGAGGCGCTGTTCTCGGCGGAACCTACCCCTAACGCGCGGCGGCTCGAGAGACCGGTCGAGGGAGGCGAGGGAGGCGAGGGAGGCTTATACGCGTTCGACGCGTTCGAACCGCGGGAACGAAACCTCGAGCCGGTGGACAGAGGCGCGGAAAAAAGCGCTCGCGAGCGCGGCGCGGAGCGCGCGCCGCGCGTTTTCGGCGAGGAGGAAGGGCACGTCGCGTCTCTGCGCGCGTCCGTGAAGGACCTGCCGGCGAAGACGGGTGTGTACCGATGGCTGGACGCGGACGGCGAGGTTCTGTACGTGGGGAAGGCGAAGAACCTGCGGTCGAGGTGCGGCGGATACCTCAGCCCTGCGCTGCTCCGCGCGTCTCCGCGGCACAGGCGCCTGCTGTCGCGCGCGCGCGCGGTGGACGCTGTGCTCACGCCCGGCGGCGAGCGCGACGCGCTCGCGCTGGAGGCGCGCCTGATTCAAAGGATCAAGCCCCCTCTGAACGTGCTGCTCAAGCACGCGCCCAAGCCGGATGCGGCGCGGATCGTCGCCACGATGGACGACCCGATCGCGCCGCGCTTCTTCGTCGTCGACGCCGCGGCGCGCGCCGCCGCGGCGTCGCCGAGCGAACGACCGAACCCGCCCGCGGCGGATCGCCGGGGCGACGCGCGCGGCGACGGCGGCGGTCTCTCGCCGAGTGGGGGCGGGGGCGGGGGCGTTTCGCGGCTCGCGTTCGACGGGAACGGCGGGCGGGTCTCGCCCGGGACGGTCGCCGCCGCGCAGAGCGCGTTCGAGGCTGCGGCGCTCGACGAGCTCCCGGGCGACGCCGCCGCCGACGAGAAGGAGGAGGAAAAGCGCTCGGAGACGCGTGCCGAATGTGAAGAAAAGAGCGCCGATGCCGCGCCGCGGACGCGCTTTTGGTTGCGCGCCTCGCGGGCGGACGCGCGCCGCGCGCTCCACGACCTCGAGCGCGCGCTCGGCCTACGCGCGCTGGCGTTCCGCGCCAGGCACGGCGACGCCGAGGCGCGCGAGCGGCTGAGGGAGAACGCGCGCCTCGCCGCCGACGCGCTGGACGGCGGCGCCGCCGCCGACGCCGCCGCCGCGCTCCTGG
>MDSV01096329.1_pt1 | contig 18355 bp, 11 predicted proteins | sample 810851 | NCBI WGS metagenome assembly MDSV01 (sample SAMN05326640, study PRJNA326480) | marine metagenome | isolation source: seawater | place: Atlantic Ocean: North East | collected 2012 | reverse complement strand
TAATAGTTACACATCGTTCAACTCCTTACATTCAATCATCGAGTCACTCGGTGTGACCAATGCTGATGCACTAACGGGGGGCGGGAAAACGCTGGCCGGTCATTGGAGCGATGTGAACTCCAGCCATGTGTCAAACACGACACTAAGGAATCCGAGCATTGATTGGGATTATGTTATTCTCCAAGATCAAAGTCAAATCCCAGGATTTTATCGAACCAACGCAGACTGGATTGCGAGTAAAAATGCAGCTGTCAATTTGGCAGATGCAATTGAAGACGAAGGTGGAGAATCGATCTTGATGATGACATGGGGTCGACGAAACGGCGACGCAATGAACCCTACTTTGTATTCTAATTTCTCAGTCATGCAAGACCGACTCGAATCTGGATACATGGATTATCACAGCAACATTACCAACGCAGGTCACACCGTTTGGATGGCACCAGTCGGACTTGCTTTTGCTCATATCCACGACAATGTCGTAGCAGCAGGTTTCAATGCCTCACTGACTGGAAATACATTTTATGACCTCTACAATGCAGACGGTAGTCACCCATCTCTTGCAGGGAGTTATCTTGCTGCATGCGTTCTTTATGCAACCATGACTGGTGAAACTCCAGTCGGCTCAAACGATACAGTTTCATTGAATGCTACGCTCAAACTTGAATTGCAACAGGCAGCAGCTGCAACCGTATTCAACGAAACATCTCACCTCTCCTATCCTTGGCAAGTTACGGGAACATCTACTACGAGCATGATGATGTCTTCACCACGTGGATTAGGAGGAGGAATCCCTGCTGGATGGAATGTCCAATGGGTTGATGATGAATTTGCGAACATGGCTGCAGGTTCCTCTGAAACTGCAAGTCTGTACATATCGGTTCCAAGCAATGCAGCGCCGGATTACTACGGATTTAGACTGTTCAGTGCCTCGACTGGAGGAAACACATCCACTTCCACCATGCTCGTCGTTCATGTTGATGAAGAGCATAATTTGAGCGTTGCTTTCCTTGAGCAGAATGAATTGTTCATTCCAGGCCAATCGACGAATACATCCGTTCAAATTACCAATTCAGGCAACGCTGTCGTTGATTATGATTGGACGCTAAGCGTGCTTAGTGGTCCTTGTAATGCCGCCCTTGTTACAGCAACAACACCTTCAGTTGCACCAGATGATGTTCTTGATGTTGGGATTCAAATCTCAGTCCACAGTGAAGCCACAAAAACAGATTCCTGCTCGCTTCAAATGAACGGCATTGGGACTTCTGCTTCCGCGCAACACTCGACCACTCCGTTTGATTTCACAGTTGATGTTGATGAGCGTATTTCGTTTTCATTGGTCTCACCAATTGGTGATCTTGAACTCACTCCGGGAACACCGGTTTCATATGAAATGCGCATTCAAAACAACGGAAGCGAAACCGTCACGTTCTATCTCGATGTTGATTCGACCAACGGCTTGAGCACTAGTTTAGATTCGTCTTCAGGTGTGACTGTTGCTGCTGGCGAAGCAGGTGTCTGGTCGCTCTCTACAGATGCTGATGCGGGTGAATCTGGCCTTATGCCTCAGTCCTTTTCAGTGTCTTATGGTGGAATCACCGTCGTGAACAGCGTAGATATTGAAATTCTTGGCGTACATTCTGCAACCCTTTCTGGTCCGCTTGATGGTCGAATCTTAGCTCGCCCTGGCGATTCAGTCCTTACATCGTTCACCCTTGAAAATACGGGAACCTCTAATCTTTCACTGGTTGCAGGTCTACTTGGATTACCTGCAGAGGCAGAGGCCTCTCTGAGTCACACTTCTGTTGAACTTGAAATCGGCGAAAGCGTTTCAGTTGAAATCACGCTAACCATTGCTGCCTCCTCCCAATCAGGCACTCATGCACTGACCTTTGCTTACGGAAGTTCTGATCTTTCTGTTGAATTGCAACTTTCTCTTCAAATTCAAGACCGTATTGCAGTTTTGATGAGTTCGACAGGCAGTCGAATTGTGGCTGGACCGAGTTCCGATGCTGTTTATTCCTTTGACGTCACGAATCTTGGCACTGCCTCAGATACACTTCATTTGAGTCTCTCAGACAACGGAGCATCAGATTGGTTTGATTTCGAATTGTCTTCAACCTCTTTACTCCTCGATGCAGGACAATCGTCGACGGTTACGCTGAATGTTCGAGAAACCGCTCAAGGTGCTCCAAGCAGCGGAATTGATGTTACACTGCACGCTCATTCCTCCAGCGATGAATCGATAACTTCTCACATCAACCTCACGATTGAATCGTTGGTAGCAGGTGCAGAAATTATCGTTCTTTCCGATGATGATTCAGCAGAACCAAACGGTGAGATTCATGGTACAGTTGTCGTCACCAACACCGGCACCGGTTCGGACCAATTGTTGTTGAGCACAGTTGGACTCGACTGCGGTGTCTCGACGGTACTGAACCTTGAAGCCGGCGAATCATCGTCTGCTTTACCGTGGTCATGTCTTCTACCGTCTGATGCAGAGGCTGGCTTCTCAGAGTTGAAATTCAGAGTTACGAGTTCTTCTCGGACTTCATTCTCTGCATCCAGTAGCGAAATCTACACGGTCGAACCTGTTTGGGGAAGTTCTGGTGTTTTACAAGTTGAATTTGCTCAATCCTCGCTCACTCTCCCTTCCTCCGGTGGCTCAACTGTGATGGTCTCAGTGACCAACCTTGCCAATGCGCAAGTGACCGGCCTTTTGTCTCTCGAAGGCATTGGTGACGGATTATTGGCTCCTGAATGGCTGCGCTATTCAGACAATACCTCCAGCAGTGAATTTACATTGACTCCAGGTTCCACAGTCGAGTATTCATTGACATTGATGTCCTTGGTTTCTACTTCAGAATCTGCAGTGTTGAATATCCGGGCATCTTATCAAATCGGCGATACGGCTTCCTCAGACCTGTCCAGCGAACTCGATGTGGAAATCGAAGGCCCAGCACTGCCGCCTAACGGCGTCACACTTCCTCTTGGCATGGAACTCTCTCAATCGGATTCATTGAACGCTCTGTTCGGGGGATGGATTGTAGCAATTTTGCTACTTGGCGTCTTGTATCTAACTCGTAACAAGAAGCAAAATAATCTTGTTGAAGAGGAAGAACAAGTTGAAGAGGTGCCTGAAGAAGAAAAAGAAGCACCACTTGGCTACAACGAATGTCGAATGGATGATGGCAAAGTAACCTGCCCCTCCTGTGATGCACGCCTTGGCGTACCTCGTGGCAGTGAGGCACCGTTCCGTTTCACATGTCCGAAATGTTCGACAATGATTCGAGTCGTTGAGTGATCACGATCTACGATAGGCCAGCAGTAAGAAAGCAGTGTGTCCAAACGGCCCATTCACCGGTCGAACCCCACCTTTCGATGCCTTGCCCCACTGTCGTTCAATGAGTTCACCAGCCCACTCTATTTCCAAACCCGCTTGTTCACAAGCAATCCAAGCCGCTTCGAGTTGGCTTGTTACCGGGCAATAGCATACGAGGCGTCCACCTACGCTAAGAAGGGGGGAAACAGCGTTTATTGCGCTGGGGTGTTCGGGTAAATCGAGGATGATTCCATCGAATTCTTCGCTGAAATCTCGTATCTGTTTTACGACCTCTTCCACAGCACCTTCGATGTGGTGGTGGTTTGGAAATTCACTCCAACTTTCCTTCGCACGACGCATGTTTTCAAGAGCCACATCAGCGTGTTCACTGCGAGGTTCAACTGTGACATGAATCCCTGAATTGCCTAAAATCCGGGCAAGATACATCGAAAGTCCACCGCTTCCAATCCCTGCCTCAAGAATACGATCGTTTGGCCCAATTCCCATTCGAGAGGTGATGAATCCTGCATCCTTAGCACTAATTGTTTGAGCGCGTCGGAGCATACCTTTACTCAGCTCTGGTAGCCTTAACGGCACTCGTGTCAATACTTTCTGTCCGACTAAAACTTCTTCGCCATAATTTATTTTTGAAAGGGTTTCAAGCGCATCTAAAACGCCTAAACCTTTGATTTTTCGCACACCTGAAATGAGTTCGATAACGTGGACTTTCCCCTCCGCTTCGACAAAAACACCCCACTGCGCTTGGTTCATGACTCGGCGAGGTTCTGTTTGGTCTAAACTTTACCGTAAGAATTGAGCCTTATTTCTTTGTCAACAGAATGATTTCTAGAAACGCCGTTTTTTAACTTGAAAACGAGGGTTTCATATACTGTCTAAAAGAAGCAACACACATGAAGATGTCCGCACGACTTCTAGCCCTATCGATTACAATTCTGTTTGTTGGCAGCACAATGACCGCGTTTGTTGGTCCATTCCAACCAGAATCTGAAGAACAAACCCTTGAGGATGTACATACTCCATCCTACGCAGCAACTGCGCCAGGCCACAGTGTCTGGGCAGAATATTACGGTGCTGATTGGTGTCCGCCTTGCCAAAATGGTGGTTCTCCATCCATGAACGCTCTCAAAACAAGTTTCCCAGATGATTTCGTCTACATTTCTTATTTTGAAGCAAACAACCAAGGCGTCCCAGACCCACTCAACCGTCTGAGTCACATGCGTGACGGGACCGGAAGTATTCCAGCAGCTAACTTTGGTGATGCTCGTGCAGGCAGTTCATACCACAAACTCGGTGCTGCTACTGGGACAACTGCCTATGACACCGAATTTTCAAACGGTGGAGATATGAAAGATGTAAACGATTACTCCCTCTCGGTCACTCAAGTTCAAAATGGAGCAAACATGGATATCACTTACGAACTTCAATACTTTGGTAGTGCGGCAAGTAAGACTGTTTACCTTCTTGCAGTCATCGTAGAAGACAAGGGTCCGGACACCTACAATGACGGAACAACTCACCCGCACAATGTGATTCGAGGTTGGCTTCTCAACTCTGCAGGAAATGGTCTTGAATCCTTTACGCTCACACCAAACAACCCGGTGACAAAGACTTGGACAAAGCCTGTAAACACTGTTCGCTCTGTAGGTTCAACTTCTGCAGCGGATAATTTCGTTTCAGTTGGTGCAGTCATGGGGGGCCCACACACATCTTGGAATGATGTCTATGTTGCATCTGATTCCAACATGGCACCAAAACTTGACCTCAGCGTTTCAACAGTGTCCTTGACGAATCCTGCTGCATCGAACGGTGCATTCGTGATTGGCGATACCGTCGACTTGGAGACCACAATCAACAATGTTGGAGATCTCGATTACTCCGATGGTGGTACTATCGAGTTCTTCTACAAAGAAGGCGTCAATGAAGTATCGATTGGAACAACTGCTTTGAACAACTTGAACGCTGCATCATCTCAAACAGCACAAATCAGTTTCGATACCTCGGTGATTTCGAGTGAACTCAAAACCAAATTCGGTGCCCGACTTACGAATCTTGTCGCCGATGGTAACAGCGGAAACAACGTCAACTTGGTAGAAATTAACCAAGACCGTCCTCCAATTACCAAGGCTCCTCAAGTTACCGGTGAACAAACAATTGATCGTGGTTCTCACGCCATTATTCTCGCCAAGGCCGATAACGTGCCTGGTAACTCTGATTTTGTCGATGATGCAAGCACTATCACTTTCAATGTAGAAGTATCTCCAACAGGTCAGAATCAATGGTTCAGTTCTGTTGTATCCGGTGGGGAAAATGTGGTGTATGCTACGACCACCAACGAGGGCCGTGAATACGTCATTACTCCAACGGCTGCTATGTCCGCTGGTTGGTATGATGTACGGACTCAAGCGATTGATTCCCGAGGCCAAACTGGCGAGTGGAAAATAATCTCTGGAACTTCAGGTTTCGAACTTGAAAACGGTGCTCCAGAAGTCATCACTGACCCTATTCCATCGGTCATGTGCGATACACCGACCAGGGTTTCTATGGACGGCCACATCGTTGATCCTGAAACACCGCTTGAAGACCTCATTATTACCTCAAACGATGAGTCATTTGTCGCTTGGCATTCAGAATCGAGAGAAATCGAAGTGAACTTCAAATGGAGCGAAACGAATGGATGTCCTCTTGGAGAAAAAGGTATAGAAATTACCATTGATGACGGTGGAGACTATTCTCAGCAAGGTCAACTTCCTTACGGGACGCTGTTATTCAGAGTGACCGAAAATGGCCAACCACGATGGAATGGTCTACCATCCCAATCCGTAACTGAAGGCGGTTCTGGTGTTCTTGCACTCCTACCGTATCTTTCAGATACAAACGACAACGGCGAACCGGTTTCGGTTGACACACTTACAATCGAATTAATCAGTAATTCAAATGAAGATGCAATCACAGCCACATTAATCGGAAACACCATTGGTTTTGAGACCGTTGACGATGATGTGAATGGTCAAGCCATCTTGACCCTTCGAGCAAGTGATGGCGTCAAAAGTTCTGATGCAACACTCACAATCAACATCGACCCAGTTAATGATGCACCTCGAATCATTCCTTTCGACGACCTTGAATCAATCAGTCTGAAGCGAAATACGCAGATGGTTATTGACCTTGACAGCCGAATTGTCGATGTAGATGATACAACTCTTACCTATGTTCGAGTTTCATCTTCCGAACCAGGTGCAGCACGATACAGCGCTTTAGACGGTAGCCTCACACTTTCGTTCGAAGATATCGGAATGCAAACGGTTTCTATCACTGTTGAAGACGGTAAACTGTCCGATACCTACGTTATGCAGGTAGATGTTTTTGACGCTTACCCATTCCTTCTTTCGAAGAACGATGACGGAACAGGATACATGTTTGTCTCCCTTCAGGACACATACATTGGTCAAACACCGACCGTTACAATGATGCTCACGTCTGCTTCACCAACATTCACTTACATTTCAGTAACATGGAATATATGCAGCTCGCTCACTGGAACCTGTGATGGTCTCATGCAGTATGATTTGGATGTATCACAATCGAGCACCGGGTGGAGTGAAGAATTGATTGTTCCATCAGTGTTAGGAAATGGCCTCGCTCGTCCTGACGGTTCACAATACAGAGACTATTATGAATTGTCGATACTTGCAAATGATGGTAACTCTGAATTCAAAACCATGTCTACAGTGAAGTGGAATATTACAGAAAGTATGCCTGCGATTGTCGATATGAGTGATGAGATGTTCACCGACTTCCTCGCAGATTTAGTCGACGAAAAGGCGGATCTGGAATTACAGATCGAATCTGCTCAAGGTGACACCACTCTTCTGGAAGCTAAACTGTCTGAAGTAGAGGCTGAACTTGACCTTGCATGTGATGACCCACGTGCTTCGTGCATCAGTGATGCCCAATCAGGTTCAGAAGCAGCATCCGAATCCAGTGAAATCAACATGACATTGGTTGGAATAATTGCCAGCGTCGTAATTATTGGTATATTGCTAACTTTGATGTTCACTCGTCGAAGTGGAAAAGACTCTTTGAAACTCGATGGTTGGAATGATACTGGATGGAATCCTAACAGTGTTCCAGCTCATGATTCAGTTGCAAACTCAATGTATGGAGGAGCCCAAAACCTCTTCCAGCAACCTGTAGCCATTGCTCCGGTGCAACAACCTGCGGCTGTTGCTCCTGCCCCTCAACCTGCGGCTGTCGCTCCAGTGCAACAACTCGCAGGACCACCATTGCCACCAGGTGGCCTTCCAGCAGGATGGACTGCAGAGCAGTGGGCTTATTATGGACAACAATATCTCGATGGAACACTTTAATTTCATCTGTGAGAATTACACATGTTCATACATGGTCGGATTGTAAACCCATAAAGGGGAGCGACGCGAGGGTTACATTATGAGCGACACGGATACTACCGACGACTTGTCTAGCGACGAGGCTGAAACACCTCTCACAGAGGACGTATTCGACGCAGTGGAAGAAGTAACTGTTTGGGCTCCTGAGCCTGGGCCTGACTCTGACGACATCGTTGCTGACAGTATTGACGAGTGGATTCAGTCCGTCGATTTTACTTCCACCGAAGATGTTCCGATTCCAAACCGTCTTGTTGACCAAGTTATTGGACAAGAAGCAGGTTCAGTCGTTATCAGAAAAGCTGCGGAGCAACGTCGTCACATGTTGATGATAGGCGATCCGGGCACTGGTAAATCCATGCTTGCTCGCTCGATGACTGACTTGCTTCCAAAAGATTCACTTGAAGACCTTCTGGTTTATCCGAATGAAGATGACGAGAATGAGCCACGAGTACGTTCGGTTCCTGCTGGTCGCGGAGACCGTATTGTCAAACTGCAAAAGGAATCACTACGCACTCAGCGAGAACGTTCACAAAAGATGCTTCTCATCGCATTTGCTGCAGTAGGTTTCCTCCTTGTGATTGCAACCCTCCAGAGCGGCGACATTTTGACGCTACTGTTTGGTGGATTTCTTTTGATGTTTGGATATATGTTCATCCGAGGTCGCTTAGGTTCTGGTGACGACAGCCGTATCCCCAAAGTCTTGGTTAAGCACGAAAGCAAGGATATGCCTCCGTTTGTTGATGCTACTGCTACACTCTCTGGTTCACTCCTTGGCGATGTTCGCCACGACCCCTTCCAATCTGGCGGAATGGAAACACCAGCCCACGACAGAGTAGAACCTGGCGCAATCCATCGTGCTCACAAAGGTGTACTCTACATCGATGAAGTCAACTTGTTGCGATTAGAAGAACAACAAGCCCTTCTTACCGCAATGCAAGAGCGTGCATTCCCTATCTCTGGTCGCTCAGAGCGCTCCTCTGGAGCACTTACCAAAACAGAACCAGTTCCGTGTGACTTCATCCTTATTGCTGCAGGTAATCTCGATGCGATCCAAGGAATGCACCCTGCTCTGCGCAGTCGTATCCGTGGATATGGGTATGAGGTATACGTAAATTCTGAAATGCCGGATACCGCCCGTAACCGTCGACGCCTGATTCGATTCATCGCACAAGAAGTTCGACGTGATATCGGCACTTCTCGAGAAATCCCGCATTTCGACAAATCTGCTGTTGCCATTATCCTGCGAGAGGCACAACGCCGTGCAGGACGCCGTGGCAAACTTTCGCTTCGATTGAGAGAACTCGGTGGTTTGGTTCGTATCGCTGGAGATTTAGCAATGGAAGAAGGCGCAGAATTAGCTACATCGGCACATGTTCTTGGAGCTCGAAACATCGCCAAGCCTCTTGAACAGCAAGTTGCTGACCGGATGATTGAACGCCGCCAAGACTACGCTATGATTGTTAATTCAGGTGAGCGTGTTGGGCGCGTCAACGGCCTTGCAGTTCTTGGCGCAAACTCCGGTCTTTCCGACTTTAGTGGAATCATGCTACCTGTCGAGGCACTCGTTACACCATCGCTTGGTGGTGGGGGCAAAATTCACGCTACGGGCGGACTTTCAGACCTTGCTAAAGAGAGTGTAACCAACGTGAGTGCAGTCATTAAGAAACTAACCGGCAAAGATATTTCAGACTACGATATTCACATTCAATTCGTAGACACTCATGGGGTTGACGGAGATTCAGCGTCAATTACCATCGCTACTGCTATCATTTCGGCTCTAGAAAATATACCAATCCGCCAAGATTTGGCAATGACTGGTTCTCTCTCCGTTCGAGGAGAAGTCTTGCCTATAGGTGGAGTCACTGCGAAAATTGAAGCTGCTGCACGCTCAGGAATCAAGACTGTTGTTGTTCCTCGTGCAAACATGCAAGACGTTCTTTTGGATGAAAAATACGAGAAGATGATCGAGGTTGTACCCGTTGACACTCTGGACGAAGTGATGGAATTTGCTCTTATCAAGCATGCCGAGAAAGAGAGTTTGGTTGAACGCTTAGGTGCAGTTATTGACCGCTTGACTCCTCTCACGAGTAAGACAACCTCCGCTTAACCTCCTGCTTGAATGCAACGTCATTCAATCCAAGTTACCGGGGTGGCAAAATCATGACAGAGGGTTTAACACATTCTAATCCGGCTCAAAACGCTGGAAAGGGTGCGCTAGTTGTTCTGTTTCTCGTAACAATGATCGATATGATTGGATTTGGGATTGTTATTCCTTTTTTGACGTATTTAGTCGAGGACTTAACACCTGACAACCAAATTGCAAACATCGGTCTTTGGGTTGGGCTTTTGATGACCTCCTATTCCGCTGCACAATTTCTGTTCTCGCCACTGTGGGGTGCATTATCTGATCGAATTGGTCGCCGCCCTATTTTGATGGTGGGCTTGGTTGGTAACACCGTTTTTTTCACAATGTTTGGCCTTGCAAACACGTTGGTGATTGCTTTTGCTGCACGATTTTTAGCCGGGGTTTTCAATGGCAATTTAGCAGTAGCTCGAGCCTATATTGGTGATGTAAGTACTACACAAGAACTCGCGACTCGAATGGGCCTTATTGGAGCAGCGTTCGGTCTCGGCTTCACTTTTGGGCCTTTTATCGGAGGAGAGTTATCTGACCCTGCAACACGATGGGATTTCTTTCAAGACACTGTTTTTGAAACCCACCCATATCTGTTGCCCTGCGCAGTGGCAAGTCTTCTTTCGCTGTTCTCATTGGCTGTAGCCTATCGTTCACTCCCTGAATCTCTACCTGTTGAACGTCGAAACCAATCTGAACCACAGCCTTGGATGACCAACATGGCGCAGATGATGAAAAATTCTGTATCTATGCTTCAATCTCAAAAGGTATCACTCATTATTTGGGTTTCGATGCTGTTCACTTTTGGTTTCACCATCATGCACGCAGTATTCATTCTCTATACAGAGATGGATCCTGCAAATGGAGGACTTGCTTTTTCTGAGGCAGACAATGGTCGGATATTTGCAATGATTGGTATCAGTGGAATCTTTACACAAGCCGTACTCATTGGCCCCTTAACTCGACGTTTTGGCTCACGACGCCTTCTTCCGTTTGCAAGTGCTTTGGCTGGACTAGGTCTAGTATTGGTACCCTATACGCAAGCAGAGAATGCATGGGTTCAGATTTTACTTGTCGCATTCCTCATAGCGGTTGGTAACGGTATCTTCCAACCTTCTTCTTCTACATTTTTGACACGTGTAGCAAAAGCCAACGGCTATGAATTGGGGGTTGTGATGGGTGCACAGGAATCCCTCGGAGCTTTTGCTCGAATACTCGGACCACTCACTGGAGGACTGGTTTGGACGTTAACTGTCTCCAAAGCGTGGCCTTTCGACTACCATACAGCCTTCCATTTGTGCGGTTTAGTCATGTTAATTGCATCAATCATGGCATTACGTCTGCCTTCACTTGATGAGAATGAATCATATTCATCATCTGCGGAAGAATAACCCCTAAACACTCAAGAGGCCGGTCATTGCCCCAAGGCTATGGAAGTTGCATCTCCCTCTTGGGATTCAGGTCGATTTAATCGTAGAGTTTCGACCTTTGCTCACATTTCAATTCTTATCACTCTAATGGTGATTTGGTTAATTGTTCTCAAAGGAGTACTCCAGCCATTTTTTATCGCACTGGGGATTTATTTTGTCCTTAAGCCAGGTTCTGATTATCTCTCACGGAACGGTTTCCCATTGATTTTATCGTATTTGACGATGGTACTTTTGACTTTACTTTTGGTCTCTGGAGCCTCCTTTGTTGCCTATCAACAAGCAAATAATTTGGTAGAAGATGAAGAAAAAATGGACCTCTATAATACGAAATTGGAAGAAAGATGGAGTGAACTAAAACAATCACCTCTACTCAGTATGGCTTTCAGTGAAGATTCTGAAACTTCAAACACAACCCTTGTTGAAGACCTTGCGGCTCTCGGAGTTCTTGAGGATGAACAAAAACTTTCAGATGCAGCGATGGGAATGTTAGCCAATGTCGGTGGAGCCCTTACAACAAGCATTACAGTCATGTTCTTTTTGATATTCATCATCTTTGAAGCCAGCTTATTGCCCGGTAGGATAGAACGCGCATGGCCTCATGGTGGTAGTCAAAAAGTACAAGTCATGCGCACGAAAATCGAGGCCAGTGTCAACACCTACATTATCGTGAAAACAGGAGTTGGAGCAGGTACTGCAGTTTGTGCAGGAATTATCATGTTCGCCTTTGGAATTGACCTTTGGTTTACTTGGGCACTTATCACCTTCCTTCTCAACTATGTGCCATACATTGGCTCACTGATTGCGACTATGCCACCAATTATTCTTGGCCTCATTTTGCTTGACCCGAATCTTTTGTTTTTCTTGGTTCTTCTTCTGTTAGCAAACCAGCAAATCTGGGGTCAAATTATTGAGACAAAATGGGCAGGTCGTGCTCTCGACCTTTCACCAGTACTCTTGTTGCTGGTTACTGCCATTTCGTTCGCTGGATGGGGTATACTGGGAATGATTCTTGCAGTTCCGTTTGCAGTGATTATCAAGATTGTTCTTGAAAATATCGAAGCAACTCAACCTTTTGCAATACTCATGTCTGAGCGAGCGCCATCTATTGATGAAGCGTGGGTTGATGCAATACGTGACGGAAAAATTTCAAACTTTGAAAGCCAATCCTTGAGCCAGTTGCAAATGCTTCTCGGTTATTCAGACCACCAAGTGAAAATGATTGCTGGTCGAACTGCTTCTCAGCGCGTTCTTCGCAAAAACAAAGTTTCTGATGACCAAATGGAAATAATATTTGATGCGGCAGACGCTCTTCGCTCAAAACACTCAGTTGCAACCGAAATAACCTCACTTCTCAGCGAAGGGAAGTTAGACAAATCCATGCGACCGTTACTCGAGGAATTTATCACTATCTTAGAAGAAGAGTGATTAAAGAACTTCAGTAAGTATCTTCTCAAGTTCGGTATTGATCATTAAAATCAGCGTTCCAAACTCTGGAGGGATGTTCGGATCTTCATACAGTTCCTCTAATTTTGACTGTGACATAGCGATACGAACATCCAATTTCTTGGCTTTGTTCAGCAACCATTGTTCGCAGGTTTCTTTCGCTTGTCGGCGAATGTTTCTCGGGACTTTTGGGTCGTCAATTTGGTTGATGACTGAGGCTACTTGAACTAGACGTGCTTCGATATCCATAATTACAGCCCCATTGCTCGCATAATGGCCTGTGTGGAGGCCGTCTTTAAGTCCATTGCCGCCATCCGCAGGTTATGAGCCTCACAGAAAATCAAATCTTGGGCTGGTCAAGAATTTCAGTTCTTCTTCTTGGTATGGGCTGGGCTGCTTGGATGGACCATAAGGAAAGACGTGTCAAGAATGAACATTGGTTGGTGTGGGTAAAACCTGCTCTTTTCCTTTGGGCTCTTGATTTGATGAACCAAGGTGCAGATTGGACGATTTATTTGACTGCTTCAGCAGCAGTTGCTTACGCATCAGGGGCTGTTATCGGGCGACCGACCTTTTCTGATTTCCGAGCAGGTTCAAGACTTGACCAAACTGTAGTTTGTTGGTACATTGCCAGTCTTTGCGGTCTTATTTTTGGGGCCATAGAGTATCAATCGGTGAATCCAATCGATGTTCTTCTCGGTAACGAAACCGGTTTAGGTGCACTTTGGTGGTCGACCTTTGCCGTTCTACCTCTGATTATTATGATTGACATTGCTTGGCGACTTCGTATGCTTCATGGAGGTGCTGATGCAAAGGCGCTGATGTGGGTTGCCATTCTCGTTCCAAGTTGGACGACAATGCCATTGTCCTATTCATCGGCCACAACCGATGCCTTGTTTGCCTTACCGCCGGTTTTCTCGCTACTCATGTGGGGTGGATTTACATTTTTGGCCATTCCATTCATTCTTCTTTTCCTCAATATCTCAAGAGGTCATGTTCGTAGTTTAGGCGATCTCATGCTCGCATGGCATGCAAGCCAATTGCCACGTGACCAGGTTGCTGAACGCCATGTTTGGCTTCTCACAACACTTATTGAAAAGCCAGATGGTTCAATGGAAGTATATCATCGTAAACGTGCTCCTCGAAGAACACCAAGCGATGAGGAATTATCCACCGCCCTTATAGAACTTGAAGCAGCTGGTGTCCAACAGGTCTGGGTAAGTCAAAAACTTCCTTTGTTGGTATTTTTATTCCCAGCGATTCTTCCAATGGTTCTCTTGGGAGACCCGATGGCAATACTGATGCCATTACTTGGGATAGAATGAGGTAGAAACCGGATTTAGAAAAGGGTAATCATGCACCCTTTCGTTCCATGTTCTTGGGTCTTAGACCCTTGTATCCACACTTTCGACAGCGAGTAGCCCTCCATGCATTACGAGCGTTGCACTTCATGCAAATCTTCACGCGAAGTAAGCGCTCCTCTGCTTCAGGGAATCGTGCCATGGGTTTGCGACTCACTCCCCCTATTTAACCGCAACCGAATGAAACAAAATGGCTTAATGTCTTCATTTTGGCATGCTTTATCTTTGAAAGAGAGAGTATGGTTCAAGGAGTACGACCCTTAGGAGTGAATATGCGTGTGTTACGCTTACCTGCGATTCACCACGATGCTAATTTGGTTGTCGTGGGTGGCTCAATTGGTACAGTACTCATCGATGCAGGGACTTCTTGGTATCAGGGTCTTCAAGTTGAGCGAATCAAAGGTCTTCTCACCAACGGTGAAAGCCTCGATAGAATTTTGCTTACGAGTAAACGCTATCCGTGTTCAGGAGGGGCGAAGCATCTTTCAGAATCTTTCGCTGATTGCGCCGTGCATGTTCATCCACAAGGCCAAGCTGCTCTAGAAACCGGTGATTTTTTCACAACTTGGGCGAATCGCTTTGATTCTGATATGCCACCAATTCACACTCAATCAGTCGCCGATGGAGATGTTTTCGCATTAGGTGATGGACAAGTAGAATCTGTTGAATTACCAGGCCATTCACTTGATGGAATGGGTTATTGGATTCCAAATCAAGAGATGATGATACTTGGCACTCTGCTTCCCCGTGCAGATCGACCAACGCGTTGGGACTTGCCGGGTGGGTGTTTACCGGACGTTATTGCCAGTCTGAAGAGAGTATTACGAATGAATGCCAAATCGATTATTCCGCTTCAAGGACCTGCTATCAAGGGCAAAAAACATGTCAAAGAAGTATTGAAAAGACATATCGATTTTTTTGAAACTTGCCTTACAAATGAGGGAAAAGTCTCCAAGTCAGTACCTAAGCCTGCGCAAACTGCATTGTGGTATACTCCACATCCACCATGGCCTTTAGAGGAACAAGAGCGCTCCTAGGCTAAAGACGGTAGATCAAGCATTAGGGGCTGAGATTGTTCATTTCTTCGCTGTTGCGATTCAAGAATACGTGCTCTTCTATTAGCACGCTGAGTTGCTTTGACCTCAAACTTTTGAGTACCGTCAAAATCCTTCTTCGTTGCACCCGTCCAATCATATGTTCGTCGGTTCCAACCACTTTGAATGATGATTGAATCATCAATGAGCCTAAGACTTGTGATTGGGCCTGAATGTGTGAAAAGTTTGATCGCTCTATTGGGGACCTCAGTTCCGATGACCCAAACACTTCCGTTTTGGGTTGCAGCCAAGTACTTACCAAAGGAATTGGAAACCGCAGTAATGGACCGTACAATGCCGCCTTCGACAGCAAATTTTTCAATTACCTCAAGTCGAGGTAAAGACAGCAATGTTATTCCACCAGATGAATCGCCTATAGCGGCAATGTCATAGCATCCAGTTGGCCCTTTGAGTGCAAGTAGCACTGTTGCGATCGCATCTAGTTTGAGCTGGCTACGTGTTCCATGATTAGGCCTCCAAACAATGGCTCCATCGTCCATTGCCACGAGACAGCCTTCACCGGTTACCAAACTTCGAATCACAACTCTATTGTTCATACATACGAAAGCAGAGCCGTCGGTATACCTTCTTTACTTACACCCCTCGGTGAAACTGAAAGTGAATGAAATCAGTATGTGTCTTCGGATTTGTTATCTTTCTTCCACTTTCTGTAGCAACTTTTGCAGACTCGAACACGGCCCTTACGCTCATCATAGCCGCCACTGCCCCACACATCGATTGCGTTATCTATTGAAAGTGAGCGTCCGCCTAGTTTCTTATCGGCAAATCCATCACACGATTTGATGCCACAAGGAATTTGACCTTCAATGACTGGAGATCTTTTGTTTTCTTGTGAGTTCTTGTCAGAACTACCCTTGTGTTTCCGGGCTTTAGCTTTGAATCCCATGACTGAATGCTGTAGGCGAGAATCTTTCAAGTTTCGCATCTCTACAGTGTTGAATCACTGTTTCGAAACTTCACCGAGTTGGCCGAGTAGACCTTCGATGAGGCGTAGCAGTCCACGAAGCGTGACTTCGGATACGTTTGCAACCTTGCACACTTCGGATTGAGTTCGAGGGGAACTGGTCTCGTTACTGACTTTGTAGATCAGTGCAGCTGCAACGCCCATAGGTTTCTTGCCTTGCCAAAGTTCTTCATGCGGTTTGATAACTGACCAAAGGTGCTCAATTTGAGTATAGATGCTTGGTTGTAGTTGCAAATCAGAGATGAACTTGTCGAAGTATTGGTCTGGGGAAGAAATCTTGTGAAGATTCAGTTTCCGGGAGACTTGTCGAATCAATCGGGATAACTCTTTTTCAGACACTTCAAACGCTTCTGAGATCTCGATAATTTGACGAGGAAGGTTCTCTTGACGTGCAACAAGGTAAGTGCACGCAGCAGTGACTCCGGCGATGGAACGCCCAGTGACGAAACCTTCACCTGACAATCGTCGATACAGTCGAGCGGTTTCTTCTTGTAGCGGCTTTGGTAATCCTGAATGGTCTCGTATGAACTGATTGGCACGAACTAGATTTCTCTCTCGGCTCTTACGTGTCTTCGAACGCTCATCAACAACACGTCGTCGACGCCATTCTCTACGAGAACGTGCGGAGATTCCGTGCCTGCCTGCGCTTCCTGAATTCAAGTCTCGAACATCAATGGTGGTGTTCAATCCTTTATCAGCGAGTGTGTATGTCAATGGCTGACCCACTCGAGAACGGTCTTGACTGCGGTCGCGATTCGTCCACTCGGCTCCAGGATCAATGACGTTTTCTTCGACGACAAGGCCGCAGCTGTTGCATGTGATCTCACCTCGAGAATCGTCAAGTTGCCAATCAATGGCTCCGCATTCCTCGCATGGTCGAGTGTGACCTTCGAGAGTTCGACGGATTGCGTCGTTCCCGCTACGGTTTGAATCAGTGTTTTGTTCTCGGTGTGGCTGTCCGCCTGCATTGTCTTCTGAATGAACTTTCATCTTGTTAACCTCTTGTTAAGTAGTTGTTTGCCGCAGTATATAAATCCCGCGAGGGGATGCTCACTGTGGCTGAAACTGCGTAAAGCGGTTTTACACTGTGGTGTCTCCGGTTGGCTACAATTAGGAATATCTACCTACTGGCTATAAAGGGTTGTTTTTTTAGCCCATGAGGGGACATTTGTGCAGCATAATACAGTGCGAAAAACGCTTAACGCACTAACGCATAGTTCAAAGACGGTACTCAAAGACAGCGCCATGAGGAGAGAATCATGCCAGCCACTGTAGTTCTAGGAGCCCAATGGGGAGATGAAGGAAAAGGAAAACTCGTTGACCGTATCGCTGAGCAAGCGACATGGGTTGCTCGCTTTCAGGGCGGCAACAATGCAGGGCATACAGTGGTCCTTGGCGATCAAGTACTGAAGTTTCACCTCTTGCCTTCAGGTATTACTCGAAAAGAATGCCATCTCATACTCGGAGACGGCATGGTGATTGACCCCTGGGTACTCAACACTGAACTGACAGGATGGCAAGAATCAAGCGGAGAAGACCCTCGTGGAGAACGCCTCTATGTGAGTGAGCGTGCGCACATCATCCTTCCTTTCCACTGTTACTTGGATGGCTTGGATAAGAAAATCGGAACTACGGGCCGTGGAATCGGACCTACATATGCTGACAAAATCAATCGAATAGGTCTGCGATTTGGTGATTTAGCCGAAGTTAAGGATGACGATGATTGGATGAAATCAACAACAGAACGGATGAATGCAACCCTAGCAGCTGCTGGAAGTGACGAGCGAATCACAGCCTCTGGGCTTAAGGATGATATTCACTGGATTTGGAATGCTTATTCGACTTCGATTCGAAATACAGGTCTCATGCTTGACAATGCGTTGAAACTTGGAGAACATATTATTCTTGAAGGTGCACAAGGCTGTCTTTTGGACATTGACCAAGGCACATTCCCTTACGTGACTTCTTCGGTCACCTCTCGAGGAAATGCCTCTCATGGCGCGGGAATTCATCCGGGCCACATTAACGAAGTCATCGGTATCACGAAAGCCTACATTACTCGGGTCGGACATGGTGCGATGCCAACTGAACTTGAAGATGAAGTTGGAGACCACCTTGGGACGGTCGGTCATGAATTTGGAACGACAACTGGTCGAAAG
>MDSV01249915.1_pt1 | contig 18356 bp, 14 predicted proteins | sample 810851 | NCBI WGS metagenome assembly MDSV01 (sample SAMN05326640, study PRJNA326480) | marine metagenome | isolation source: seawater | place: Atlantic Ocean: North East | collected 2012 | reverse complement strand
CTTGACCCACAAACATTTGAGCCAGTAGTTAGCTTTATGACCAGATATGGTTATGTAGAGCTTTCAAACCAGGCTAGCTCACTTGGTAACGCGGCTGATTACCTCAGCAAAATCGCAGTTACAACTGGTCAACTTGCATTTACCTAATAGGTATTTTCAAAGAAACGGAACAGGGCCTACGGGCCCTGTTTTTGTTTGTAGTTTTCTAATAAATATGTTTAATAGGAGACAGTTAAATGGCAACAAAATTTAATCAAAATATAGAAGTCAATGGTGAAGTAAAAAGTACATCGTTAAAATTAAATGGTTCTACTTTATCATTGGACAGTCTATCCGGTGTAACAACTACTGGAGTATCAAGTGGACAAGTTTTAAAATACAACGGATCAAGTTGGGGACCTGCTGATGATAGCGGAGGAAGCGGTGGCGGTGGCACCGGAGATATCGAAGGGGTAGTTGCCGGAACAGCACTTACAGGTGGCGGTACAACAGGTACAGTTACATTGAATGCTGATGTCGGAACAACAGCAAATAAATTAATAATATTAGATTCAGATGCAAAGTTGCCAGCAGTAGATGGATCACAGTTAATTAATATTTCAGCCGCAACAAACTTAAACGGTTTAACTGATGTTGATACTACAACAACTCCTCCAAGTACAGGACAAGTTTTAAAATGGTCAGGTTCTAAATGGGAACCAGGAAATGATCTTACTACAGGCGGTGGCAGTTTAGGTGACATAACAATCTCAGCAAGTACACTTACAAGTACTGGTACAACAATTACAATTAACGATGACCTTGCAGTAACAGGAAGTATTACAAGTAGTCAAGCAGGTGCACCAATATTAACAAGTGCAAGCACATTAACATTACAAGCTACTACAAGAACAACTATTGCAAATACTCCATTAAAATTACATAGTTTTACAACTACAGCCAGAGATGCTTTAACAGCCGCTGATGGGGATATGATTTATAATAGTACAACAAATAAATTTCAAGGATTTGCAAATGGTAGTTGGGTAGATTTACATTAAGGAAAAGCAATGGCACAAAACGGAATATCAACACTTCAATATAAAAGAGATAGACAAGATCAAAAATTAGCACTAGTTGGCGTAGATAGAACAAATTCAAATAGCGTTACGCCTGGACGTTATGCAGTTGTATCACCAGATGCAACAGAATTACCAACTAGATATGCTAGTAACAACAACGATCATGCTAGTATTATTATAAATTCAAATACAGGTGGATTAAAAAACGGGCGACCTTTCGCACCATAGGAGATATAAATGGCAGATATGTATCATTATCAAATAGGAACACATACAGGAGAACAGTACACAGCGATGCGTGAAAGTATTTGCAGTGACGATAACGAATATACGGAATTTGTAAGAGACTGTACAATGGAAAAAGATCACAGTCCAACTCGAGGTGTATTTTATCTAACAGAAGCCGAAGCTGAAATTATCAAAGCAAAACCAGAAGTTCGTTTTATTCAACTTGATCCGCATTTTCATCCAGAACCTTATGAAGTAAGTGAAGATGATTTGCATTGTATGATAGAAGAAACATATAGATACAACGAACCTGTTAAAAATTATAACGAATATGCAAGAGGAACCGGAACCAATTATCTTCCAGTTACATCACCTACTGTAGCAGATTTGCGTAGATGTGGATATCAACTTGCAAGAACTACGAGAAAAAACGGCCCTAAGCCAAGACAAGATATTTGGAACAACGATATTGTAATGAATTTGTATAACTTAGAACAAACAGGTACAGGTAAAGATGTAGATATTTGTGTTATGGATAACGGCACTTGGATAGGTCATATTGAATTTATAAACAATAGACCTGCTGGTGAATCACCTACAGGGTATATTGGAGGCAATCCCTTGCCTGGCGATGGTATTTGCGATTGTTTAGATATGGTGCTTGATGGGCCTTATTATTTAGATCCAGATTGGTTTAATGCGGCTCCTGGCAGTAGACTGGAAACTAGATGGGACGGAACTACAGTACCTACAGAAAGTGAAGCAAGAGCCTGGTGGGGATCAGTTAGTAACAGAAGTAATGGATACGGATCATATGGAACAATTACTGTAAGTACAAACTATACTAGACTTAGAGCAAATGGAGATTTTAACACTGCTCCGTTTAGTGGAACACATGGTACTCAGTGTGGTAGTCAAGTATACGGAAGAACACATGGTTGGGCATATAATGCCAACAAATGGGTTATTGATGGATTTAGTTCATATGGACTTGGTATAGATAAGACATTTGAACTACAGAAAGTATTTCATCAAGCAAAACCTGTAAATCCAAAATATGGAAACAAAAATCCAACAATCAGTTCAAACAGTTGGGGATATAGAGCAACTCCTCCGAGCAGTGGATATGCTACTCACAGAGGTTCTCAGACACAGTATACTACAGATGGTACCAAACCACAATTTATGCGTTATGTCGGAGATGCTGGAGATGGTGGAAGAATGAAATGCGAATTTGTAGATTCAGCACTTACTGTAGCAGGAGAAGAACTTATTGATGCTGGTGTTATATTTGTTGTAGCGGCTGGAAACAGTACTCAAAAACAAACTAAAAGTAATCATCCTGATTACAATAATTTTTTCCACACCAGTAGTTCAGGCACTATAACTGATGGATCAACATTTTCACAATTTGGATATGCAGTTTATCCAACTACTAACAGACCAGGTATGCCACAACACATAGGTAAACGAGCAGATCCAGGACTTACATATAATATTGGTGTAGCAAATAATAGTGCAAGTAGCTATTATTTTACCAGTGGTAGTGATAGACAATTTGATTCAAAGGGAAGTGGCCCTAATCTAAGTGTTCAACTTAATGCAGGTGACACAGTGAATTTTAATGTTAACGTTAGTGGGCATCCGTTTTATATAAAAACTACCTCAACTACCGGAACTGGCAATCAAGCACCAGGTGTAACAAATAACGGAGCTCAGGTTGGAACAGTATCATTTACACCTACAACTGCTGGTACTTATTACTATATCTGTCAATATCACGGAAGTATGGTAGGACAAATAGTTGTTAGTGCTAATGAAATAATGTGTCCTGCAATTAACATCGGTGCATTAGATGATAGCTCAATGAGAACCAACGCCGGAGGAGCGTTTTCCGAACGCAAAGTAGATTATAGTGATATGGGAGAGTCGATAGATTGTTTTGCTCCAGCAGATGGTAGTTTAGCGGCTACTACAAAATTTTATGGTTTGGATGTTCCAAGATGGGATGGCACATATGTAAGTAAAAGCGGCAACACAACTTGGAGTGATGGTCAAACTGGTTCACCACTAGAAAGCAGAGATACAAGATTCAGTGGTACCAGTAGTGCATGTCCTATAGCGGCAGGCTTAATTGGAACTATTATGCAATACAATAGAAATTGGACATATCTAGATGTAAAAGCCTGGTTAAAGACATTATATGTACACCCCACAGTAGATGGATATTCAGTTCAAGGATTTCATGATGCCGCAGAAGAAACCACTGCTAATGGTAATGGACATGCAGATTTATATGCATTACAAGGTGCTGAAGCAAGGATTATATATCAAGGTGGAACATTTAGTGAAACAACCAAAGAAATAACTACAAAAGATGTTACTTTTGGTAATGGTATTGGTGTTACTGGATCTCTTGGCTTTAGTAGAGATTGACAAATCTAAGAAGTGTGTTAAAATAAAATATGACCAATCTCAAAGAACTTACTTGGGAAGAACACAAGAATGCTGAGCGACAAGCCTTTGTTAAAGAACTAATGGGCGGAATCAGTAAACAAAGATATGCTGATTTTTTACATGCTCTACATCCACAATATCACTTATTAGAAAGTTTTGCAAAGCTACACAATCTATTAGATGTTGAGATTGCACCAAATATCTATGCTGACTTGCATGAACTGTGTGAACAACTAGAAGATTTTAAACCTACAGAATATCCTGTGGTCAAAGAGTACATGGATCATATAATGTCAATAAAAGATGACCCACACAAACTCATGGCACACATATATGTACGTCACATGGGAGATTTAAGTGGGGGACAAATGATTGCAAAACGTGTTCCTGGGAGCAAAAAATTCTATCAATTCAATGAAGATGTTGGTGTTCTCAAAGATAAAATTCGCACAAAATTAAACGACAGTATGGCTGACGAAGCTAAGATATGTTTTAACTTTGCTACCAAACTTTTTAAACAAATGTCGATCTCAAACAACTAAATATATAAAAGTAGTTGTGAGAGACATATATGGCGTTAAACTTAGATCATCAACGAGAAAGAATTACCACTCAGAGTGGTAGCTTGACTATCAATACCAATGGTAGTATTAGAATTCCAGTTGGTAATACAGCTCAACGACCTAGTACAGTAGCTACTGGACAAATAAGATTCAATACACAACTTAACAGATTTGAAGGCTATAACGGAGTCGAATGGAAAAACTTTGGTGGTGTTTCAGATGCCGACCAAGATACATACATTGAAGTTGATAATCCACTTGACAATGACACAATTAAATTCTTTACAGCAGGTACCGAAAGAGTAAGCATTGACAATACTGGTAAATTTACAGTAGAGGGCAATACTGAATTAAAAGGTAATGTTACTATCGGAGGTGATATTACAATAGGTGATGCTGATACAGATGGCATCAATGTCAATTCAGATTTTAATAACAGTTTACTTCCTAATTTAGATAGCACATACAATTTAGGTAGTGCTCTTAAAAAATGGAAAAATATTTTCATAGGTGGCACACTTAATGCAAGTGCAAGCACAGAATCAATTATACTACCTCAAGGAACTGATGCTCAAAGACCCGGAACACCACAGACTGGTATGTTACGTTTTAGCACCACAAGTAGCAAAGCAGAAGTATATAATGGTACAGCTTGGGTAGAAGTAGGCACAACTCCTCCAGTCAATGAAGCATTTAAAACTATTGCAGTTAGTGGTCAAAATAGTATTGTAGCTGATCAAGCAGAAGATATACTAACACTTGTTGCTGGTACAGGTATTACGATTACTACAGATGATACTACAGATGCAATTACAATAGAAAATACACAGGTTACTGAAACATTTAAAACTATTTCAGTAAGTGGACAATCAGATGTTGTTGCAGATAGCAGTGGTGATACACTTACACTTGTTGGTGGCACTGGTATATCTATTACAACAAATGCAAATACAGACGAAATTACTATCCAAACTGTAGGTGGAGGCGGTGGATCTGCACAAAACCTATTTGATAAAATTGCAGTAAGTGGACAAAATACAATACATGCTGATAACGTAGCTGACACATTAACATTTGTTGCTGGCACTGGCATGACCATTACAACTGATGATATAAATGATAGAGTAATTTTTACAGCTTCAGCAACTGGTAGCGTTAATGTTTTTGATAAGATAGCAGTCGCAGGACAGACTACTGTAGAAGCTGATAGTGGCACAGATACATTAACACTAGTAGCAGGAACAGGTATTACAATTACCACAGATGCTACAACAGATGAAATAACAATTACAGGAACAAGTTCATATGGTAACAGTGACGTTGATACACATTTAAATCAATCAACTGCACAAGTAGGCGAAGTTCTTAGTTGGAACGGCGGTGACTATGATTGGGTAAGCAATGCAGGATATACTGATGCTGATGTTGATACACATTTAAATTTAAACACTGCTAGTACAGGACAGGCTTTAATTTATAATGGTGCAGACTACAGTTGGGGAACTGTAGGTGGTGCTATTACAATACAAGATGAAGGTACTCCTCTTACTACATCAGCTACTACTATAAATTTTGTAGGTACAGGAGTTACAGCAACAGGAACAGGTGCTACTAAAACTATTACAATCTCCGGAGGCGGAGGAAGCGGAACCGGCGATGCTATTATAGATGCTGATGCAGACACACATATAAAAGTAGAAACTTCAACTGACGAAGATAAAATACGTTTTACTACAGCAGGCACTGAGAGAGCAAGAATTGATACCAACGGTAATTTTATTATTGGTGATCCTAATTCAAATACATTTTACAAATTACCAACTACAAGAGGCATTAGTGGTCAAGTACCAGTACTAGATGCTAGTGGTAATACTACATTCCAAACTATTGCAAGTGGCAGTGGTACTGCATTTTATCAAAACAACGCACCATCAGTTGGCATTAACAATGGTGATTTGTGGTTTGACACAGGTACTACAGCTGAACTTTATGTATATACAGGTGGTGAGTGGATATCTGTTGTAAGTGGTGCTGATACAGGTTTTATTCCTGTTAACTTTACTGGAGATGGAACCACAACAGCTTTTAACGCCAATGCTGGTGATGGAACTGTAAGTATGGTATTTTTAAATGGTGTGCTTATGAAGAAAGGTACATCGGATGATTTTACTGAAACTGGAGGAGTTGTTACTTTTGCAAGTGCTCCATTGAACGGAGATCAAATTGATGTAATCATAACTGGTGAAATAAATGCTATTACACTTCCACAGCTTGGCTTATCCAATCATACATTAATAACTATTGATGGTGCTGGTAACTTACAAGCAAACAGTTTACAAGGTAATAATCTAACAGTAAACAGAGTTCCGATTGTAGGCACCAACGGAGTATTGATAGATAATACAAATTTCACATTCGACGGTTCACTACTACGAGTAACAACAACAGGCGCAATTCAATTACCAAGTGGAACAGATGCTCAAAGACCAACACCTGCTACTGGTATGTTAAGATTTAACAGTCAATCAAACACAGCAGAAATATATGATGGATCAACTTGGGGCGGATTAGGTGGAGCTACTTCACAAGACCAAGACGGTGACACAAAAATCGAGTTTGAAACTAGTCCTGGTAATGATAATGATGCTTTAGATTTTTATACAGCTGGTACACAGCGTATGCAAATTAATAATGTTGGTAATTTTGCATTTGGAGCAAGTTTAAACAAATTTACAATAGACTATACAACTGGCGCAACACAAATTAACGGCGCTAATGTACACAGTGGTAATAGTGGAGTTTCAGCGGCAAGTTATGGATCAGCAACTGCAATACCAGTTGTTACTGTGAATGCAGAAGGACATGTTACTGGAGTAAGCACAGTTACTCCAACTTTTAGTCCAACAGCAAATAGTATTAATGATACCCATATTGATTTTGGTACAGGCGCAAGTCAAGTTAACACAGACGACTTACCAGAAGGTACAACAAACTTATATTTTACACAAGCTAGAGGTGATATCGTAAATGATACAACTCCACAACTAGGTGGTAACTTAGATGTAAATGGAAAACAAATAACAAGTGCTAGCAGTGGCAATATTGTTATTCAACCTGATGGTACAGGCAAAGTTCAAATCAGTGGCATTAATTATCCAACAGCAGATGGAAACACAGACCAAGTGCTAGCGACCAATGGAAGCGGACAACTGGTGTTTACCAGTGTACAAAACCTAAGTGGCAGTGGCATGCAAAATGTCAACGAAGATACAAGTCCAGAACTAGGTGGTAATTTAGATGTAGTAACACATCAAATTGTTAGCACTAGTGGCAGAGATATTGAAATTATGCCAGATACAACTGGCAATGTAGGTATTGGTCAAACCAATCCACTAGAAAAACTACATGTAGATGGAGCCATCCGTATAAATGGTGTGAGTACTTTGGAGACAGCCGCAACCACTCTCGCAACAACAACCCAGTCGGCAATAGATACGTTTGCAAACACAAAATATAGAAGTTGCAAATATGTAATTCAAGCTACTGACACAGTCAGTAGTGAATATCAAATAACAGAAGCATTACTAATACATGATGGCTCCACTGCATATGTCAGTGTTTATGGTATTGTAATGACAGGCAGTGCAGAATTGTTTACACTAGATGCAGATATAAACAGTGGCAATGTTAGATTACTAACAACTGGTGCTAGTACAAATAGCACACAGTATAAAATAACAAGAACAAGTACGTTGGTGTAATATGGCATTAAAAGACTTTATGGTAAAAAGCAATGTCCAAATGATGGGACATCAAACAGTAGGCGGATATCTAGCAGGCCCAGCTACTTTTGTAATAGACCCAGCCGCTATCGGAGATGACACAGGACTTGTTCAAATCAAAGGTGGGTTACAAGTAGATGGAACTACTACCACTGTCAATAGTACTACACTAGACGTTACTGATCTCAATATCACTGTAGCCAAAGATGCCGCAAATGCTGGTGCCGCCGACGGAGCAGGTCTAACAGTAGATGGCGCAAATGCTACACTTACATATGACAGTACAAATGACCGTTGGGCAATTAACAAATCTCTTGCTGGTAATATAATAGGAACAGTGAGTGATATTAGTAATCATAGCACAACTAATCTATCTGAAGGCACAAATTTATATTTTACAAATGCAAGAGCTGATGCACGGATAGTACTACAAGTTGGTGCAAATTTAGATCTAAGCAGTAAAGATACAGATGCACTAAGCGAAGGTTCAACAAATTTATATTTTACCAATGCTAGAGCAGATACTAGAGCAACACTTAGAGTTACAGCCGCAGATATTGGAAATTTAAACAACGTAGATGAAACTGGTGTAGCAAATAATAAAATTTTAAAATATAATAGTACTAGTAGTAAATGGGAAGTAGCAGATGATAATGGTGTTGCACTTACAGACTTATCAGTAACAACAGGATCTGCATCAGGATCTGGCACACTAACCTATAATAATAGTACTGGTGTTTTTAGTTTTGCACCAGCTGACTTATCAACTTATTTGACAAGTGAAACAGATACATTAGATAGTGTAACTGGAAGAGGTGCAACAACTACAAATGACATCAGTGTAAATACACTAGCAAGCACAATAGCGACAGGTACTGCACCATTAACAGTAGCAAGTACAACAATGGTCAGTAATCTAAACGCTGACAAATTAGACGACAAGGAATTTACAGATATTATTGCTGAAGCAACTGCATTGGCAATAGCGTTAGGATAGAATATGGCACAAACATTTAAAAATTATACAGCGGCAAGTATAGGATCAACACCAACAACTGTTTACACAGTAGCAAGTGCAACCACTTCTATACTAATAGGAGTAAACTTAGCCAATAGAACATCATCACAAATTACAGTAAGTGCCCAACTAGGAACAACATATATTGTTAAAGATGCACCTATACCAAGCGGTGGTGCATTAAGTGTACTAGAAGGAAAAATTATAGCAGAAGCTACTGATACGATTGTTGTAACCAGCGATACTGCTAGTAGCTGTGATGCAATAGTAAGTGTATTAGAGCAGACATAATGGGTAGATCAAAACAACTAGCAACGATCATTGAAAGTGCTCCAAGCACATTAGATACACTGAATGAACTAGCTTCAGCATTGGGTGATGACGCAAACTTCTCAACTACTGTTACAAACTCAATAGCAACAAAGTTACCACTTGCCGGTGGTACTATAACTGGTAATTTAGGCATAACTGGTGTTACTACATCAACTGGATTTAGTGGAAAAATTCACCCTGTTAATGGAACTACAACCAACTACCTATCTTTGAAAGATGGTAATGAACTTAACTTTTATAATTCAAGCGATCAAAGCCAAACACTACATATAAATTATGATGGTGGAACTGTAGACCTAGCAGGAAGTTCTGTAGAAATTGCACACGGAGGAGGAGCAATTTTTAAAAAAATTGTCCAAATTCAAGGAGACACTGAAACTACAAATCTTAGATTGCGTGGAAGAAGTTCTGATCAAAATTTTTACACTTTATACCAGAGCCATAATGGTGCGGCTACAAATGCTTCTTTTGGAACTGATGCATCTAATGATACTTTTAATTATCAAGTACAAAACCATGCATTCCAAAATCTAGCTAGTAATAACACTTATATGTACATTAAATCTGATGGTAATATTGGTATTGGTACAACTAGTCCAGGTAGTAGAAAACTGAGAATAGTTGGCAGTTCATCTGCTTATCCATTATCACTTGATAGTACTGACACAGATTATGCTTTAGAATTTCAAAAAAATGGTACTTCTGAATGGTGGCTTAAGGCAAGTGCTAGCAGTTTTAAGATACATGAAAATGGATCTGCTGATCATTTTACAGTAGCATCAGGTGGAAGTGTTGGTATTGGAACAGGAAGTACAGCATTAACAGCAGGTAAGGTAAATGTCGAGCTAACAGGTGTTGCAATATCTGGTAATACTGATGGTGCTACAATGGGTGCTTCAAGCATCATTAATTTATATAATAACAATCAAGTAACCGATAGTACTGTAATGCTTTTAGGCACAACTTCATTAGGTGTTCTTGGGCAAATTGGTTCTGGTATAGGGTTTGCAAGAGAAAATGGTTCGAATTGGGGTACACAGTTACGTTTCTATACACATGAAACAAACACAGTTGATGTAGATGCCCTAACAGAACGTATGCGTATCGACGCAGAAGGCAATGTTACAAAACCGTATCATCCATCTTTTGGTTGTGTTGGATTTTCTGCACATAGATATATGAATACATGGCATGCTGTAGATTTACACAGCTGGAACTTTGTGTATCAAAGAAATACTAGTCATTATAATAATACCAATGGTAGATTTACTGCTCCTGTAGCTGGCATGTACCACTTCTATTACCACAGTATGTTTACTAACCCTAGTACAAATGACTTTCACAATAGACTTAAAGTTAATGGAGTCGCAATAACATACAGTAATGAACACAGTGGCGGCGGAAGTAGTAACGGGCATCAGTGGAACGGTTGTAGTGTTTCAATGACTGTTAACCTAAATGCAGGTGATTATGTAACTGCTGACAGTGTTGGTAATAGCAGTAGTACATTGTATCTTTATGGAAGCGGCACAGGCAGTAGGTACAGTAGTTGGGGCGGATACCTACTAGGGTAAATAATACAAACGGAGAAAAATATGCCAGATATTACAATTAGTTTAACAGACACAGAGAAAAAAGCACTCGAAACAGTAATGATTGACATCGAAGATTGGACTGACAATGTAGTAACCAATCGTGCTAGAATTGTCAAATTAGAAATTATTTCATTGCTAGTATCTCACTGTAATGCTAACAGTATAGATATTGCTACAGGTGAAGATGCACAAGTAACTCAAGCATATGATTTAGGTATAGTTAAAACAGCAGTCCAGCAAAATGCAGATGCAGAAAAAGAAGCCGCTGATAAAGAATAGTCAATATAAATATGTATAATAGATAGGATACATATATGGCTTACATTGGAAAATCTACCCCAATCTCAGTTGAAGACACTGTAAGTAAAAGTGCAGGCGGCACATTTGGCGGTGATGTCGATGTTACAGGTGCATTAACAGTAGACACAATAACCGTAGACACAAGTACACTAGTGGTAGACAAAGTAAACAATAGAGTTGGTATTAATACTACTAGTCCTGGGTATCCACTTCAAGTAAATGGTAGTGTTGATATTTTAAATGTCAAAGGAAGTACAGGAAACGCATTTGTGAGATTTACAGATAGCGATGCAACTGCTGACTTTAGTATAGGTGCAGATGATGGCAGTAACGCTGGGTCAGGTGCTTTTATCTTATATGATAGAACTAATTCAGAATATAGATTAACGGTTGACAGCAATGGACGAATGAGTATAGGTGATCTTTCTGGAGGAGTGTCGGGGGGGCCTAAACTTTGGGTTCAGAGTATAAGAACAACAAATTTTTCAGCCTCAGATTATAATACATGGGCTGATGTTTTAGTCAGAAACGCTACAAATGACTCCACTTGTGCAACTGGTATTGGTTTTATAACAGATGGTGAAAACTATGCTAATGGGGCAAGTGGTATTGCCGCTATCTCAGATGTAGGTGATACAGAAAGTAGTTTAGCATTTATTACAAGACCTCTTAATGTTGTAGCGACAGAACGTATGCGTATTAGTTCAGCAGGCAATGTTGGTATTAATACTACTAGTCCTGGGTACAAATTACAAGTAGATCATGGAACTGCGGCACAATATGCTAGTTCTATTAGAAACACAGCAGACAATTTACAATTACTGTTAGGGACTACAACTGGTGGTTTGCTAAACATACAAGGTAAAACAATCAGTTCAAATGCGGCTTATCAAATTACATTACAAGCTGAGGGCGGTGATGTTGGTATTGGAGAAACTAGTCCATCAAATATATTGCATATCAAAACCAGTGCTAGTGGTGGTCCACAAATAGAATTAGATTCAACTAGCGGTACAGCAAATAGTGCATTTATCAACTTCGACGGTACAAGTTTGCAATTATCTACACAAAGAGATATGGTAAATGGCAGTAAACGTGATACTTCCAAAAGTTGGGGTGGCATTAATATTGTTGGAGCGGCGGCTGGATCTTATATTCAGTTGCAAACAAGTTCAGGAAACAATAATTCTGTTTCAACAAAAATGGAAATATCTAAAGATGGTGAAATTTCAACACCTAATCAACCAATTGGATATAGAAGAAATGTTTCTACTTCTAACACTTGGATTACTTTAAATGGTAACGCTCATAATATTTTTAATAATTGGTATACTCCGGCGGCATGGCAACAAAACTCTGGTGCTAATACCATAGATGATAGTGGTAGATTTTACGCTCCCGTAGCAGGTTGGTATTTGGTTAACCCTGAAATTTATTCTACCACAGGTTCAAACAGCAGTCCTTATGGATATGCAAATGTATATAAAAATGGCAGTAATCAGTTTGGTGGACATATTATTAACTATGGTGGAGATACAAATGACAAAATGAACAGCCATAGTGTTGCAGTTTATATGACTAATACTGATTATGTACAAATAGGTGTATATGTCGCTCAAACTGGTTCATTCCAAGTATATTCGCCATACTCTGGTTATTGGGTATACTTTTTAGGTTAAATAATACGAATAGGAGAAAACATGCCAGACATAACAGTTACTATCTCAGACAGAGAACAAAAATGTTTGCAATATGATATTGCAGATGATTTGGATGTGTGGGCAGATGCTATTATTAAAAACAAAGCCAATGTTCTAAAATCACAAATTATATCAGTGTTGGTTGCACATTGCAACGCAAATGATATAGCTATCGCAACTGGAGAAGATGCACAAATTACACAAGCATATGATTTGGGCATAGTAAGAACTGCAAAAGATAGATTAAATGATGTGCCAGATGCGCCGGGTGATAGTTAATGCCATATATTGGACAGGGTTTAGAGCAGGGCAGACGGCAGTTATATACATTTACTGCTACAGCCAGTCAGACAACTTTTAGTGCTTCATACACACCAGGTTTTGTAGACGTTTATCAAAATGGTATTCTACTAGCACCTGGTGATTATACTGCAACCAGCGGCACTAGTATTGTGCTAGGTGTTGGTGCGGCTGTTAGCGATGAAATTACAATTATTGCACAACACACATTTACTTTAGCTGATGTAGTAAGTTCTAGTAGTGGCGGAACCTTTACAGGTGATGTAACAATGGCAGGTAACCTAACTGTTCAAGGCACAACTATTACAGTGGACACAAACACTGCACAAACACTGGCAATGGGTGATGCTGATAAAATTAAGTTGGGTGATGATGGAGATTTAGAAATCTATCACAGTGGTGCAGATAGTTTTATAGATGACACTGGTACAGGTAGTTTGATACTACGATCAGGCACGACCTATATAAAAAATGCTGATGGAACTAAAACAAGTATACAAACCAATGCTGGTGCAGGACAAACATTATATTTCAACAACTCACCTAAATTTGAAACTACAGCAACTGGTATTGCTATAACAGGTGTGTCAATAGCAACAAGTGATAGCTCAAATACTGATGCAGAATCTGACTTAGGTGTTTATAATCAGTTTCTTAATTCTAACGCAAACATAAACACAGGATCTGCCATATCTTTAGGTTCAAATAGTAATCCCGGAGCTACTATATATGCACAAAGAATAGGATCCAATAACGAACATAAGATAGGGTTTCAAACAAGAAATAGTAGTGGTTCAAGTACAACAAGAATGACAATACTCGGAAGTGGTAAAGTTGGTATTGGAATTGACCCTAGCACATTACCCTCTTTTGTTAATCAAGCATTCAAAGTAAGTAATGGTGGTGGTCTAAGTATTACTTCTGATAATTTAGCAGACAATAGATATATTTTCTTTGGACATGGTACATCATCTGCAGACATACAACAAGCCGCTATTCAACAGACCAATACTGATTTAGTTTTTATGTCGGCAACAGTAGAACGACTCAAAGTAAACACAAGCGGTATTGATGTTAGCGGATCCATAACAGCAGATAATCAAGTAAAAGTGTTAGGTTCAAATGCTAGTAGTGTTGCTTTTAGTGTAGGTGATGCTGGTACAGGTTTTTATAATTCTGGTTCAAATTCAATTGCTTTGAGCTCAAATGGAACTCCTTCAATTTGGGTAACTTCAGCTGGTAATGTTAGCATTGGTGGTGGTATTACCGATTATAAGCTACGAATTAGAAGTTTAACAGGTAGTGGCGGAGGTAAGGTACTAATTCAAACTGATGGAGCATTTGCTAGTACAGATGAAGCCATGCTTGACTTTAGACACTATGATGACAGTGGTGATCCTGCTGGTAGAATAAGTTTTAAAGGAACCTCTAACTATACTGGTGATATGTTATTCAAAGTTCGACAGGGAGGAACATCTGGAGCTGGCGGCGCACTCCTACAAGAAAAACTGCGTCTTACCAATGCCGCCGGATTGAAAGTTATTTCAGATTCTAATAATTCAACATCAGCAGATAATATTTCAGTTGTTTATAACGGTACAGCAGGTGGACACAAAAGCGGATATCTTTTTAGAGACAAGCGAGATTCAGTTAATGCGGCAGTAAAAAATAACCTACAAGATGATAGTGCCGCTAACTATGCCGCACACATGGAATTTCAAACTGCTCATGCTGGCTCGTTAACTACACAAATGACCATCGACAGATATGGTCAGGTTATGATGCCTAATCAGCCAAGTTTTAGAGCGTACAGTAGTACTGATTACACTGCTAATGGTGTCTTAGAATCTGCTAATTGGACAGAACAACACGACAATAACAATGATTTCAGTAATGGTAGATTCACTGCTCCTGTGGACGGAGTATATCTTTTCGAAGTATATTGGGATTCTTTAAACTCTTTAGGAGGGTTAAGTTTGTTAGTCAACGGCGGCACCTACTATGTGAGATGGGAACCAACTGGGAACACAAATAATGGTTGGGAAACTAAACATTATTCAACAACAATAAAGTTGAGTTCCGGAGACTATGTTCGTTTATACGGAGTACATGCAAGTGGAAGCAATCCATTCCATATGGGTAGCGGACACTGGGGATTTTTCGCAGGACATTTATTAGGATAAAATAAGGAAAAAACATGACAGATTATACAGTTACACTAACAGACACTCAGATAAAGTCACTAAGCTATGTAGGTGCTGATCCCAAAGACTGGATGGAAAATGCCATCTATAATAGAGCTAGAAAAGCCACTGATGAAATATGTGCTTTACTGATGAAACACTGCAACGAAAACGATATAGCAATAGCAGTAGGCACTGATGCACAAGTTACTCAAGCGTTTGATTTAGGTGTAGTCAAAACAGCTGAACAACGTAATGCAGAAGCAGAAGCCGCTAAAGAGTAGTCGAGTTAAACATAAATATGTATAACAATCTAGGATATACATATGGCAATAAATTTTCCAACAAATCCAGTTAATGGACAAACATTTTTAGCACTAGGCAGAGGTTGGCAGTACAATGCAACTTCTGGTAGTTGGGAAGCCTTGATCCGTGTCAATACAGCATTTGATAGTGATGATGTTGTACAAGGTACAACCAATCTATACGCAACTCCAGAAAGTATAGATGATCAGGTTGCGACATTAATACAAGCTGGTAATAACATCACTGTTAACTACGATGATGCTAATAATCAACTTACTCTTAATGCCGTTGCGACCAATACAACAACAGATCTCATACCAGATCAAAATAACTTTAGAGATATAGGTAGTACAGCTAAAAAGTGGAAAGATTTGCATATGGCGGGTAATGCAGTTATTGATGGTAACTTGACCGTGAACGGAACTACCACCACTATAAATAGTACCCAATTAGACGTAGATGACCTTAATATTACTATAGCTAGTGGTTCGGCTACTTCACTAGATGCCGATGGTGCAGGTATCACAGTAGATGGTGCAAACGCTACAATACTTTATACAGCTGGTAATAATAGATGGACTTTCAACAGAGATATAGTTACTGCAAGAGTACATGGCGACTTAACAGGAAACGTAACTGGTAATGTAAGCGGAAGTGCTGGTACCGTAACCAGTTTAAGCACCAACAGTATTGGCGAATTAAGTGATGTAGATATATCAGGATCTTTTGCGCCAAACACAGGAGAAGTATTAGTATGGGACGGTGCATCTAAATTTACACCTCAACTTGCTTATTCATCTAGTAAATTTGATACAGATTTTTCTGCAAAAAATATACAAGATTTAAACAATGTAGACACTACAAGTATTGTTGATGGTCAAGTACTAATATGGGACAATGCCAATACAAAATTTGTAGTCGGAAATAGATATGCTACTGGCGACTTTAATACGGACTTTGCAACAAAAAGTATAAGTGATCTAAGTGATGTTGTCAACACCGGACTGGCAGGAAATAGAGTTTTAATTTACAATCAAAGCACAAGTAAATATGAACCTGGCTTAATAGGCCCTAGTAGTATTAATTCTACAAATAGTTTTGTAGATGAGTTTACAGCAAACGGCGGCACAGCAAGTTTTACACTTAGTCAAGATCCAGGTACAAAATCAAATTTACTAATCTTTGTAGATGGAGTTCCACAGCTCAACAGTAATATCACACTAAGTGGCACAAGTGTAACACTTGGAGGTACACCTAGCAATGGACAAATAGTTGAAGCAAGAGGCTATGGAATAATCAATAATATTGGTGCACCAAGCGACGGTACAGTAACTAATGCAAAATTAAATTTAACCTACACAAGCAACCAATACACAGGAAACGGTAGTTTAGCTACATATACAATTCCAGCAGATCATAGTGATCATAGTATACTAGTAATACTGGATGGACTTATACTAACACCAGCTGATTATAGTGTAAGTGGAACAACACTTACATTTGGTAGTGCTCCATTGAATGGACAACAGATAGACATAAGGTATTTGCCAGTATGAGTAGAGTAAGAGATAAAGCAGATTTTCAATTCGCAGGTGAAGATTATACACACGGTAGTGGTGTCAAGTATGTAGCAAATATGATTCAAACCACTGACCTAACAGCAAGTGGTACTATCACAGATGTTCACGTACAAGACTTGGCAGATATTGCTAGTGTAAGTGCTAGTAATGATGGTCATTATCTATATTATGATCACGGAACCACTAGTTTTAAATGGCAATCAGTAAGCAGTGGAAGTACATTAACTATTCAAGACGAAGGGTCAACTTTATCAACAGATGCAACGACATTAAATTTTGTTGGAACAGGTGTAACAGCTAGTGGTACTGGCGCAACCAAAACAATAACAATTAATAGTGGCGGCGGCGGAAGCATGAATGATGTAGTAGATGATTCTAGTCCACAACTGGGTGGAGTATTAGATACCAATGGTTCTAATATTGAATTTGGCGAAAGTGCAAATGCAGGCGCAGATGATACTCTTATTTTCGGTACTGATTTTAGAATATACAAAGCTACTAGTGGCAATGGCATAATACAATGGACAAACAATTCAACTGGTATGATGCAAATTATTTCATCCAGAGATATAGATATAAGAGCAGGTAATAGTGATAGAATTACAGGTAGGCAAACAGGCGCTGTTGACATTTACTATGCTGGTGTGAAAAAGTTTGAAACAACAAATACTGGTGCAAATATCATAGGCACTCTCACTACTGATGGACTAACAGTTGATGGAAATCTGACAGTTAACGGAACAACCACAACTATCAATACTACAACACTAACTGTTAGTGATAATACAGTGGTTTTAAATCATGACGTAACTGGAACACCAAGTGAAAACTCAGGTATTGAAGTAGAGCGTGGAACAAGTTCAAATGTCAGTATTAGATGGAATGAAACAACAGACAAGTGGCAATTTACTAATGATGGTTCAACATATGAAGATATTGGTGCTCCTCAG
>MDSV01118381.1_pt1 | contig 18357 bp, 18 predicted proteins | sample 810851 | NCBI WGS metagenome assembly MDSV01 (sample SAMN05326640, study PRJNA326480) | marine metagenome | isolation source: seawater | place: Atlantic Ocean: North East | collected 2012 | reverse complement strand
GCGGTATCCACCGCCACCGCCACGGTTGCCACCGCCACGGTATCCGCCGCCACCGCCACGGTTGCCACCGCCACGGTATCCGCCGCCACCACGCTTTCCGCCGCCCTTGTAGCCGCCTTTCTGATGGCCACGGGTCGGCTTTTGACCGGGTTTGGGGACGGCTTCTGGGAAGTAGAAGTCGTGGTTTTCAACCGAAGGAATGTCCTCACCAAGAAGGCGTTGAATCCCCACGAGGTAGCCTGATTCTGAATCGTCGCAGAAGGAATAGGCGACGCCTTCCCGGCCTGCACGGGCCGTGCGGCCGATCCGATGGATGTAGACCTCGGACTCGTTGGGCAAATCGTAGTTGAACACGTGCGTGATGTCTTCCACGTCGATCCCACGGCTGGCGATGTCGGTGGCGACCAGCACGTCGACATTCCCTCGCTTGAAAGCCCTCAACGCGTTGGTTCGGGCCGTTTGCGACTTGTTGCCGTGGATGGCATCGGCGGGGATGTCGGCCGCCTCGAGTTGTCCAACGAGCCGGTTGGCGCCGTGCTTGGTTCGGGTGAAGACGATGGCGCGTCGAATGTCCTCTTCGATGATGAGCTGGATCAACATCCGGCGCTTGTCGGCTTTCTTGAGGAAGAAGACCTGTTGGCGGATGCGGTCTGTGGTCACCTCTTCCGGACTGACGTCAACGGTCACCGGATCGTCAAGCATGTTCTCGACCAGGTCGTTCACGGCCTCGGGCATGGTGGCACTGAACAGCAGGTTCTGGCGCTTCTCGGGCATCAAACGGATGATGCGCTTCACGTCATGGACGAAGCCCATGTCGAGCATGCGGTCGGCCTCATCGAGCACGAAATGCTCGACGTCGCGGAAATCCACGTGGCCTTGTTCCTCCAAATCGAGAAGACGACCGGGGGTGGCGACGAGGATGTCGACGCCACGACGCAGCGCATCGACCTGCGGTCGTTGCCCGACGCCGCCGAAAATGACGCGGTAGCGAAGACCAAGCGCGCTGCCGTAGGCCTTGATGCGGTCGCCAATTTGCGCAGCAAGTTCGCGCGTTGGAGAGAGGATGAGGGCTCGAATGGGGCGCCATCCTTTGATGTGCTCCGCCGAAAGATGGTGGAGGATTGGAAGGGTAAACGCAGCCGTTTTCCCTGTCCCTGTTTGGGCCACTCCGAGCACGTCACGGCCCTCAAGCAGGGCGGGAATGGTTTGGGCTTGCACGGGCGTCGGCACCGTGTAGCCTTCGGCCTCAACGGCCTCGAGCAATTCGTCACACAGGCCAAGGTCCGCGAAGGTCGTCATGGGTTCACCACGTGTGGGAAGAACCTCCGGGGTGACCCGACCGCACGTCCTACAGATGCGGCCCGAGGCTCACCACGTATGAAGCAGGGGGGTCTGAACGGCCCACAGACCCGTCCCTTCGGGTCTCGCCACGAAAACCGCTCGCGTTCAAGCGCCGCTGTCGAGTCTGAGCGCTGGACGCCTCGCCACAGAACCAGGCAAAGGAAGCGCGAAGGCAGGCTGGGGCGCATGGCCGAGTGGCGTCGAGAAGAGCGCCCCTGCCGAGATTCGAACTCGGGTTCCTCGCTCCGGAGGCGAGGGTGATATCCACTACACTACAAGGGCAAGCCCGGGGCGCGGGCGAGCGCATATGAACGTGCTCCCGTGGACGGGCTCAGGCATCTGCAGCAGGCTTGGCGACGTGCACGCCCGTGCCGTAAGCGAAGATTTCCATCGCTCCGGTCTTGGAGTCGCCGCCCTTGTTGACGACGATCATCGCGGTGTCAAGCCGGACGTTGATGACGTGGTCCACGCCTTCGGCTTGCGCGATCTCACGAAGGCGTTGCAAGGCTTCTCGGCGACCAAATTCAAGCACGCGGTCGAACACATAGATGCGACCGCCGACGAGCTTCTTCAGGCTTGCAAGAAGAAATTGCCACCACGACGGACCAATGCTCACGTTGGCGGTCAGCAAACGCCCATGGGTGATGTCGGCGCTCGGGTAGAGGTTCACCGTGGAGGTCAAGGGATCACGGCCACCAAAGGCCGCCATGGTCGTCTTCTCCCGTTCACTCACCTGGTTCATCTTCCTCTTTTGGTACGTGTTCCCCGCGATCCAGGAGAACAGCAGTGGCCCTGCTCCGAACCCGATCGGAATCAGGATCGGCAAGAGGACCTCGAGAATCTCGTACACCATGCGACGACCTCACTGAACCTGAACCGCGGTGCCGTAGGCAAACAATTCGGCCGCGCCACCGGCGACGGCCGAGGTGGCAAAGCGGACGTTGACGATGGCGTTGGCTCCGAGGCCGGACGCCGCTTGCATCATGCGGAGCATGGCCTCGTTTCTTGCTTCGCCAAGAAGTTCAGTGTAGCCTTTCAGTTCGCCACCGACGAGGTTCTTCAGGCCGGCCATGATGTCGCGTCCGACGTGCTTTGCCCGGACCGTCGAACCCGTGACCAAGCCAAGGGTCGCGGTGACGGTTCGACCAGGGATGGTCTCGGTGTTGGAAATCATCAGTTGAGGGACGGCCCCGGGTTGCATGCAGTGAACTTCTCACGGGGACACATAGGCTTGTTGCCGACGTGGAGCCAGCGGAGGGATTCGAACCCCCGACCGCCGGATTACAAATCCGGCGCACTACCACCTATGCTACGCTGGCGTGAAACGGGCTCGGCGCCTCCCTCTCTTCAACATCGTCCCAAGGGAAGCCGTCAAGTGGTGGAGTCCAACCTCGGGCCATGGACGACGCGAACGGCCTGCTCAGCCCGTCGGCGTCCACCAAACGAGGGCGCGACCCCATCTTCGCCATGCTTTCGAAATGTCAAGCCGCGGCCGCGGCAGGAGCCGACGTGGTCAACGGCACCATCGGTGCTCTGCTGGAAGACGACGGTGCACTGGCGATCAACGCCACCTATGTGGACGCCATCAAGGCCTCGCAAGCGGTGGATATAGCCGCCTATTCCCCGCTCGCTGGCTTGCCCGAATTCAATGACCTCCTCGTTGAACTCGCGCTCGGGCCAGAGCGTCCCGCCTTGCTCGAGCACCTTGCCAGCCGGGCAATGGCCACCCCGGGTGGCGGGGGCGCCCTGAAACTGACCGCCGCGAACTTGCTCGAGCAGGGCGGCGTGGTGCTCATGCGTGACCGCCATTGGGGGCCATACCTCGGTTTCCTCGGTGAGGCTGGCCTTGAGCGGCGGACGTGGCCCCTTCTTGGGCCAAACGGGGCCGACGTGGACGTGAAGGGCCTCGAAGCCGCTTTGCGAACGACCGTGGCGGATCAAAACCAAGTCCTGATTTGGCTCAACGACCCAGCCCACAATCCCACTGGATTGTCCTTGCAGGCCGAATCCCGGGCTGACCTGCTCGAAGCGGTGGTGGATTCCGCCCTTGAGCACCCAGACGTCGGCCACAGCCTGATGATCGACGCGGCGTACACCCTCTACGCCGACGAGCCGCACGGGTGGGCGACCACCCTTGCCGAAGCGATGGATTCGGGCATGATGTGGCCGGAGAACCTGATGCTTCTCTGGGCCGTGTCCTTGTCGAAATCGCACACCGCGTACGGTGCACGATGCGGCGGACTGGTGGCCCTTCACCCGGACATCCAAGCCCTCGACCGCGTGTACGAAGCCTTTGCCGTGACCGGCCGCGGCACCTGGTCAGGTCCTCCGCGGGCACCGCAAACCGCCGCCATTGGCGTTCATCAGGACGCGGAACTCGCCTCCGCATGGAGCGACCGCCTCGATGTGTTGACCGACTTGCTGGCTCGAAGACGCACGGCCCTTGTGGAGGCCTGTGCTTCCAAAGGGGTCCCGCTCAACCCGACGCACGACGGTTTCTTCGCGTGGCTGGAACACGACCGACCCGGCGACGTGGTGGACCACTGCGCAGGCCAACACGTCTACCTCGTCGCCCTCAACGGCGGCGTCCGCATCGGCTTGTGCGCCATGCCTGAATCGTCCATGGACCGCGTTGCGCAGGTCATGGCCGAAGCCCTCGAGGTGGTCGGATGACGAGCCTTCGTCGCCGGGTCGTCGTCCTCGGCTGCGTCTTTGTCGTGCTTGGCGGCGCCCTCAGCGCAGGCGGATTGTGGGCCTTCGGCGGCACCATCGGCATCTGGGGCATCATCGCCTTCGTGGCGGGGATGTTCATGCAAGAGCCCGACCGTTACGACCCTGACGAGGTCGCCGCATGGCGCCCTTCGGCCGCTCCGATGGCCAACGCAGGGCGGACCATGTACCGCGTGGACACCACCATCGACGAGCCGATCCACACCACGGTCCTGTGCGGTTCGTGTGCCCATCTCGCCGAAATGGACGGCCCTCGACCTGCAACGTTCAGCTGTCCCGGCTGTGGCTTGCTGCTGTGGGAAGACGAGGAAGAGTGACCCTCGCCTCGGATGGGTTGAAGGCGGCATCGCGGCTCCCAAGAGCGTGGCCACCCCTGCCCTGACCAATCCCGAGCGTCGGCTTGCCGTCGCGATGCGGTCGGCAGCGGAGGCGTCGTGGGACGTGGCCTCCATCCTCGAGGCCTGTGCTTGGTCGGACCAAGCGGTCGCCAGCGGGGCCGCCGTCGGCTTGGTTGACCACGGCCTCATCGAGCAACACGACGCAACCACGTCCATCGTTCACCTCGGCGAACACGGCAGCACGGCCCTGAAGCACGGTCTGTTGGAAAGCCGGTTGCTCGCATGGATGAGCGGATCCGAGCGTCCCGACATGGCCAGCCTCAACCAGAACTTTGAGCGCCATGAATCTGGGCCTGGCATCGGCCTGCTCAAGGCGCTCGGGGTGAAGATCGAACAGGGCGTGTTGCAATGCGACGACCTCGCCACCGCTCAGCAAACGGTTGCAGACCGCACGGCCTTCCTCGCTTCGCTTCCCACCGACGAGGCGCTGGCGGACGCCGCCATGGTGGAGCATTTCCGTCGTCGCCGTGGCCTCATCGAAGTCGAGTCCACCGTGCACCGCACGTGGACGACGCTCCCTGCCTTGCACGAACTCGACGACGCCATGCTCGTGGAGAAGACGACCGTCGGGGAAATCACGCCTGAATTGCTGCAGCAGCGTGAGGCGTGGGAAGCGGCGGAATTCCGCCGTTTCGACGTGACCCTGCCGTCCGCCACGCCGCGGATGGGGCGCACCCATCCGATGCAGGCGCTCATCGAGCGCATCCGCACGATTTTCCTGGAAATGGGCTTCAGTGAACTGGTGGACGATTACGTTCAGACCGCCGGCTGGAACATGGACGCCCTGTTCATCCCGCAAGACCACCCCGCCCGGGAGATGCAGGACACCTTCTACCTCGACAACCCCGCTTCCTTGCCCATCGATCAGGAGCACCTCGACCAGTGGCGGGCCATCCACGAACACGGTGGCGACACCGGCAGCCGCGGATGGGGCGGGGCCTTCTCCGACGACATCGCGCGTCGCGGTCTGTTGCGCACCCACACCACGGTCAACACGATTCAGCACCTGGCCAAGCACCCGACCACGCCCTGCCGCGTGTTCTCCGTCGACCGCGTGTTCCGAAAGGAAGCCATCGACCGCACGCACTTGCCCGAATTCCATCAGATCGAGGGCATCATCATGGAGGAAGGCGCTGACCTGCCGATGCTCGTCACGACACTGCGAACCTTCTACGCCAAGATGGGCTACCCCGAGGTCCGTGTCCGACCTGCTTACTTCCCCTACACCGAGCCGAGCCTCGAAGTCGAGGTCCGATGGCGCGGCAAGTGGCTCGAATTGGGCGGCGCCGGCATCTTCCGCCCCGAGGTCACCGAACCCCTCGGCTGCATGGCTCCCGTCTGCGCCTGGGGCATGGGCCTCGAACGCTTGGCGATGCTCGTGCTTGGGTTGGACGACATCAGGCAACTGTACATCTCTGACCTCGCGTGGCTGCGCGACCAACCCATGCTCTGAGGTGGACGCGTGACCCTGCGCCCGTTCCATCTGGCCTTTCCCGTGACCGACCTCGATGCAGCACGCGCGTTCTACACCGGCGTGTTGGGCTGTGACGTGGGACGCAGCAAAGCCGAATCGTGCGTGTTCAACCTCCACGGCCACCAGATCGTCGCGCACCGTGTGGCCGAGATGCCGCCGCTGTCGACCAACCCGGTCGACGGCAAGGCCGTTCCTGCGATGCACTTCGGCCTCGTGCTGGCGTGGGACGAATGGCACGCGATGCGCGCACGGCTTGAATCGGCAGAACAGCCCTTCGTGGTTGGACCCTACCTGCGCTACGAGGACCAGCCCGGCGCCCAAGCCACGATGTTCATTCAGGACCCTGCGGGCAACCATTTGGAATTCAAGGCCTTCAAGGACGACGCGATGATCTTCGACGCTTCATGGGGCCAACGCTCGCCCGAAGCGTGAAAGCACACACCGAGGTGGACAAACCGTGGCCGAAGCACAACGCTTGGACGGACGCGAATGCGCCGCCGCCCTTGACCAGAAGACCGCCGCCCGAGCCGCTGCCCTTACCGAAAAGGGCGTCCAGCCTCACTTGGCGGTGGTCATCGTCGGCGACGACCCTGCTTCGCACGTCTACGTGCGCTCCAAGGTCAAGGCCTGTGAACGCCTTGGGCTGATCTCCACTCACGTCGAACGCCCTGCCACCACCACGCAGGAGGAACTTGAGGCGATCGTGGACGGCCTCAACGCCGACGCCACCGTCCACGGCATCCTCGTCCAATCTCCGCTGCCTGCGCACCTCGACGAAGGGGCCATCACGGACCGCATCGACCCGGCCAAGGACGTCGACGGCTTTCACCCGGTCAACCTCGGACGGCTTGTGCAAGGACGCACCGATGGCCTGCTTCCCTGCACGCCCTCAGGCGTGATGGAGATGCTGCGTTGGGCGAAGGTTCCCCTCCAGGGCCAGCGGGCCGTGGTGCTCGGCCGAAGCCGCATCGTCGGCATGCCGATGGCGTTGCTCTTGGCGGCGCGTGGCGCGGACGCCACCGTCACCGTCGTGCATTCGCGTACCGAAGACGTGGCGGACCGATGCCGCGAGGCCGACGTCATCGTGGCCGCCGTTGGACGTCCAGACATGGTGCAAGCCGATTGGGTCAAACCCGGCGCCACGGTGGTGGACGTCGGGATCAACCGCGTGGACGACGACAGCCGCGAGCGCGGATGGCGCTTGGCCGGTGACGTCCACCCGGACGTGAGCGGCGTTGCTGCATGGCTCTCGCCGGTGCCTGGCGGGGTTGGACCGATGACCATCGCGATGCTGATGGCCAACACGGTTCGCGCCGCTGAAGGCCTCCAATGAGTCGCCAACGGGTTCTTGACCCAAGGGGGCGGACGGTGGGTCGATGGAAGCACGGCGACCAAGGCTGTCCCGGTTGTCTGGCGTGGCTGCCATCGTGCTATTGGGATTGACCCTCATCAATGCCTTTGCTGGTCGCTGGCCCGGCCACGCAGGCCTGAAGTTCCGCATTCAACCCTACGTTCTGGCCCGCTTGGACCGCTTCGACGGAACGTGGTGGGAGCCAACCGGATGGTACCATCAGGAAACCGTCGCCGCCGTCGCGGTGGTGGCCTTGCTCATCGTCCGGAAACGTGCGTCCCGGCCTCGCCCCGTTCCGACCCTTCAGCAACGGTCCATCTCAGACCAACTCGAATCCTTCGAATCGGGCGGCATCACGGTCCGTTCCGCTCCGCAACTCGGGGGCGCTTCGGCGACCACACAGGCCATCGTCCAGAGCATCCTCGGCAACGAACCCGAAGCGCAGCACGACGTGTCCGCCGCGATCGCGCACCTCGACACCGACGAAACCGGACAAGAAGCAGCGCGCATGGTCGCGGCCGCGAAGAATCCGCAACCTGCCATCGTGCGTGAGGCCCCTCCGATGGAGGCTGCACCGTCCATGGACCTCGCGTTGCCCACGATGGACGAAGCGCCCACGGCGCCCGAACTCCCTGCAGAACCGGAGGCACCTGCTTCAGCACCGGAAAGCGTGACCTCCGCGCCCGTAACGTCCGTCCCCCTCCCCGTCCTTCCAAAGCCTACGCCGGCCCCTGCGCCCGCGCCGGTCGAGCAACCAAAAACCGACGACCACGGTCTCGATGGTTTGCTCGACGGTTTGGACCGCTTGTTCGACGAACCGGTGGAAGACGCCCAACGCAGCGTTGACGACGACGGGATGGGCGATTTGCTCGACAGCCTGGACGACTTGTTCTGAGGTGCAGTCATGTGGTGCTCCGACGTTGACCTGCACTCGCATTCCACCCACAGCGACGGCACGTTGAGCGTCAAGGCGCTCGCTGCCAGCATGGCGCGTGAAGGGGTCCAAGTGTGGAGCCTGACCGACCATGACACCACCTCGGGTTGGGAGGAGGCCGCAGCGGAGGCAAAGCGGCACGGCATGGCCTTCCTTCCCGGCGTGGAATTGACTTGCATTCCCGCACTGCAACCGTCCGAAGACGCCGCTCGCGAAGGCTCGTGGCATCTTCTTGCCTACCTCCCTGGCGACGTCGGAAGGCCGGAAGTCCGTGAACTCCGAACGTGGATCGCAGGATTGACCGAAGCCAGAGGACCGCGCATGAGCCAGATGATCGCACGCCTCGGAACCCTTGGCATCGACGTGGACGAAGCCAAGGTTCTCGCACGTGCCAACGGCGCTGTGGGACGCCCTCACCTTGCAGCCGAACTGCTCGACATGGGCGTGGTCGACACCTTCCAGCAAGCCTTCGACGACTGGATCGGCGACGGCGCTCCGGCCAACGTGGAACGCCCGCGTCCCTCCATTCAGGAGGCCAGCGAACGCGTTCACGCGGCCGGTGGATTCTGCTCGCTGGCTCATCCGGTCTACTACGGCGTGGACATCGACGAGATCGTGGACCTGCTCTGCACCTTGAGAATCGAAGCCGTGGAAGCCTTCCATGGCGGACACACCGACGCCTACCGAGACAAGGTATGGCAAGCAGCGTTGAAGCGTGGGTTGGCCGTAACGGCAGGCTCGGACCATCACGGTCCCGAGCATCACCCACGACCTGGACATCGACCGGTGCCTCTGGCCGACGTGCACGCGGCCATCAGGCGGTTGCGCGAGGAGCACCGAGCAACCGGTCGACCATGAGGCCGACCTCGAACAGAAGCACCACCGGCAGCGCCACCAAGAACAGCGACAAAGGGTCGGGTGGCGACACAAAGGCCCCCATGACCACGCACCCAAACCACACGTGCCGTCGGTGCGCGATCAAGCTGGTCCGTTCGACGAGCCCACCGCGAAGCACGGCCAAGGTGATCAATGGTGCTTGGAAACCGACCGCCGAAGCCAAGTGCAGCCGAACGAGGAAGCCCACGTAGGCCATCAGCCGCCAATCCGTGCTCAACCCAACCGATTGCGCGTCTCGTGTGAGGTAGTCCAGCAACAACGGCACCAAGCCGGTCGAGGCGTACAACAGCCCCGCAACGGCGAGCAGCACGGCGCTCAGCACCAAAACGAGGACGGCGCCGAGGTTGACCTTGCCGCGAACGGCCTCCATGGCGTCGTGCATCACAGGCGAGGTACGACGCGCCGCAGCGCGAAAGAGGTCGAAAGCCAGGACACTGATGACGAGGGCCAGGGCCACGTCCGCGGCCAAACGCACCTGCAAGAGCAGGAACTCCACAGGTGTGGTGACGATGATGCGGACCCCATCTGGAAGGCGCTCGTCCGCGATGAGCCACTGGACCACGTCGGAGGTGAAGGGAAAGGCCGCCACAAAGCCCAGCGCTCCAAGGGCGAGCAGCAAAGGGAGTCGCCCACGGACATGGTCCCTCGTCTGACCGATCGCCTGTCCCATGGGACTTTGGCCCCAATCGTCGAGGGCTTGGACAAGGTCCGAAGCGCCCGACATGACCGGAGGGAGTGGCCCTCCGTCAAGAAGCGCGCGGCCGCCTCAGGCTTCTTCCCAACGGTGCGAGGGGACGGAATCGAGCCAATGCCGACCAGAGGTACGGGCGCGGACAATGCGATGAAGCACGAAACCGGTCATCCACAACGACGGCAACGAGAGAAGGATGGCTTTCCACATCTGCGAGGTCCCGTAGTCGTTGATCACACGAAGTTCGACCGTGTCGCTGGTCGCGTTTTCATCGACATGGAAGACGAGGATCCACCACACCTTGGGCTGGTCGACCGTGAGGTTGATCGTGGCCCCTGGGGCCAACGTGATGACTTCGCCTGAGCCCGCCGCCGACAGCGTGTCCCAATTGAGGTAGCCACGCTCCATGGCAGGTTCAGAAGCCTCAGCGATGCGCAAGGCCATGTGCACCGGTGTTTCGTCATCGAGGTTCGTCACCGAGACCACCACCTCTTCACCATAGCCGAAACGCTGGACGATTTCATGGGTGGAATCTCCCGGACCAAGACGGTAAGACACGCGCTCATCGACCGTGTCGGCTTGGTGCATGATGACGCCAGCAAAGGCGGCGGCCATCAGCAAAGCCACGGTGCCCTCGACCACCACGTGGCGGATGACCTTCTGCCGATCAACGCCTCGGAACCAACCCCCGTGGTCGTTGCGCAAACGTGGTTGAAGGTAGTGGATGAACAACGCACCCATGCCACCGATGATCATCCCAAGTGGGATGTCAATGATCCAATGGATGCCCAAGTAGAGGATGGTGAACGCGAAGATGATGGTGTTGTAGACGACGAAACGGTGGTATCCACGATGCACCCAGTCCTTCATCTGAATGCCCTGATCGCGGACGTGCAAGATGTTCAGCAGGATGATCCCGAAGGGAATGGCGATGTGCAGCGAAGGTACGGCGTTGTCCAACGGATCGTTGTTGATGTAGAACGTGGAATAGAGGCCGTCGTGGTAGAGCAGCGGCTCCATGCCAGGAATCCAAGAAGAGGTGACTTCGACGTTGAAAAACAGGTAGTAGGGGACCGCCAGGGCATAGATGAGCAGGTAATTCATCGTGACCTTGTCCGTCAAATCACGTTCACCCACGAAACCGTAGAAGACGGTGGTCACGTAAATCAGGAAGAGGTAAATGAACAGATAATGGAAGTTGAGCACCGCGGTCAACGTGGGGGAAGCAAAGGCGTCCTGCACCAGCAAGACGGTGTTTCCCTCAAGGGCGTGAACGAAACCGGTCCAATGGCCTGTGACGGCTTTGATCGGCTCGTTGAGGTCGTCTGTGAACCCTTTCCACTTGATGATGACCAAGTAACCGAAGGCGTGCATGTAGTACCGCTGTTCGTGGATCACCTGCAAAATTCTGCTGAATTTTGTTCGCCGTTCGGGGACGTGAAGGGTGAAGACCCAACAAATGACAGGCGTGAGCAGCAGGACCAGACCCATCATGATGGTCCAAGGACTCATGCCGTCGCCTCCTACGGTTCAGTCTTGAGCATTCCCACGATTTGGCATGCCGTCACATCAAACTCCATGCCCTCTATTGCTTGCCTTCATCAAGGAGGTGCCCCGTCAAGTTCCATGGGCGGGCCCATGCCGGAGAACTCCCTCGCCGGCCTCCGCGAGTCCATGCTGAAGGCGGACGGTATCGAATTTGATTTGCGCATGACGCTTGACGGTCACATCGTCTTGCATCACGACCGCATACCAATGATTCCTAAGCATGAAAAAGAGGGTCGTCCCAAGTACGTCGAATCATGGACCTTGGACGAACTTCGAGCGTTTGGTGCTGAAACCTTCGACGAGATGCTCGCCGATCCGGTCATCTCAACGGCTTGGCGGGAGCAGGCAAAAGTCGGTGTCATCGAAATCAAGCGCCCCCACCCACGCTTTCACGGCCGAGCACGCTGGTGGGACGACCGACGGGACATCGCCCACATGGGCGAACTTTCTCAAAAAATCGAAGCCATGCTGGATGAAGCGGACATACCTGCACAAAACACGGTGTTGTATGCCTTCCACCCTCGAATGGCCAACATCGTGGATTGGTCGGAATGGAAGCGGCCATGGTCGCGGCTGACACCAAACCTTCCACCGTTTGGCAATTCTGCCCTCCAGCGGTCGATCGCTTCAGCTTCTTTCTTGGCCTCTTCGTTTGCACGTCTTGTGAGGACGCACAAAGGTGCAGGCTCACCCATGATGCCCTGTGCGATGGACTACCTGCACGGGCTTCGCCGCCACATTCCCATCGGTCGGCATGTGGGCCTGACTGGAAAGGGACGGAAGCACCTCAATGCCGTCCGCGAGGGCTACCCGGTGTACGTATGGCCGGCCCCATACGCCCTGGAAACGGCCTTGATCGACACCGGGCTCACCTCGGTGTCCGACAGCGTTGGCGACCCTTCACCTCGGCACGTTGACGGTCGGCTGCGCTGGAAGCGCATGGCGACCGCCCCGCTGGACGGACCCATGCCACACGTGGCTTCGGATGACGAGGCAGAGGGCCTGCTCACGGAACTCGACGCAAGCGTTGCGCCTTGGCATGAACTCGACACCACGGAACACCGGCGCCACCTCGAGGCGTGGCGGAAACGTTGGGGATGGAGCCGCAGCGTGGACGAGCTCCTCGACGACGTCCACGAGGGTGGAACCACGATGCCGTGGGAAGCGGTCAGGATGGTCGGGCATCGAGGCACAGGGAAGACACCGAGACCGGTGCTTTACCGAACGGACGCTCAGACGTGACGGAGCGTTTGCTCTTCAGCGATGTACTTTGGTCGGTAGATCGGGGTACCCTTTCCGTCGCGCATCACCGTGCGCTCGTCAACGATTTGCGCGCCGATTCCGGCCACGCGCGCCCATCCGAAGAAGGTCGTGTAGTACTCGGGCTTGCGCAGTCCAACGTGGTGGAGCAAGGTTCCGCTTGCGATGTCCACGTTTGCGTTGGGATTGGAGATCTTGGGATTCTCAGCCAGCACGCGCGGTGCGACCTCGCGCAAGGTCCGGATGATGGCGAAGTTCTCGTCGTCGGGACACAGCCGCTCGCCCAGGGCGAACTGGTAGGTGGCGCGTGGGTCTTCGGCGCGAAGCACGGCGTGACCGAAGCCAAACACCGGGCGCTTGGCGGCCAATTCGCCGCGAATGAAGGCCTCCACTTCCTCTGGATCAGAGGTCCCAATGCCAAGAACAAACTCGAGGCAGGACTGGTTCGCACGACCGTGAAGAGGGCCCGACAGGCTGTTCATGGCGCTCGCCATGGACGCATAGAGGGTCGCTTTGCCGCTTGCGGTGGCCTTGCCCGTGAAGGTGGACAAGTTCCCTCCGCCGTGATCCAAGTGGAGGACAAGGTAGGCGTTGAGGACCTCACGCATCACGGCGAGGTCCACGCCATCGGGTTGCAACGTGGCGATGAAGCGGTCGACCAAACCCAGCGAGGTGTCGTCGGCGGGAATCCCTTCAGCGCGGCCTTCGCGGTACCTGAAGAGCAGCCCCATCAAACGGGGCATTCGGGCCACGAGGTTCAGTGCGTCCTCGTTCCAATCCCCGGTCGTGTCGGCCATACCAAGGGTGTGCAGGCCGACGCTCATCCAGTCCATAGGGTGGCCTTCACGAGGCAGGGCGGCAAAGACGGCTTCCATGGTACCTTCCGGCAGCGCGCCACGGGCGGACAACGCCTCTCGAAAGGCCTTGGATTGTGCCTCGGTGGGGAGTTCTTTGTTGAAGAGCAGGTAGATGACGTCTTCAACGTCCATGGCCGCCAATTCCGCAATGGGGTAGCCGCAATAGTGGACCCCTTCGGTCGGGGTCACAAAGGACGTCCGGCAGGTGCCGACGGGAATGCCGCGAAGACCTGTGTTAAGGTGGGCGGCGGTGACCGACAACAGCGTTTCGTCGTCGCTCATCCTTGCACCGTATCATCCGTCAGCGGCCCCCCGTATAAATCCGGCTCTGAACGGGTCAGGGCTCGTTGGGCGGCAAAGGGAGACGGACGCCACGTCCAGATTCGAGGTCACGGGCCACGTGCAAGCGAATGACGTCACCCTCAACACGCAGTGCATCCGGCGCGTCGATGCCAGGACAGGTTCGACGAATCTTGCGCCAAGCGCGCATGGATCGCAGGTTCTCGGACCACCACGGGAAGGCCGCACATTGTTGGGGGCGGTCCTCGTAGACGGAGCAGCGTTTCTCGCCATCCAGATAGATGCAGATGCCGTCGGAAGGGCGGCTTCGGAGCACCAAACGCCCGTTGAGCGAGGTCGTGCAATCCCGCCGAATCCACGCCATTTCGTCCAAGCCTGAGCGGGCTGCAAGGCGCTCAATGTCCGTCCTTGAGAGGAACACCACCCCCCCTGGTTGGTCACAGCATGCACCGCATTCAGGTTGACAGGCGAACGAGACGCCGCCGTCCCACCATGGCGTGCTGCTCACGCTTGATCCTCCGGAACACGGACCGGATGCAGGCGTGCCAATCGGGCGGGTCCAGTCGTTTCTTGAGCAAGACGGCTGAGTTCCTGATCGATGGACTGAAGTTCGTCCGTGATGGCCAGCAAGGCCTCGACGTCCGCTTCCCTTGCCTCTGCGGCCAAGGCTTCCATCCTGAGTTTCAAGGCCTCGAGTTGGAGGTTTTGATCCTCTGCAGCGTGCCGACGCCGCGCGATGACCGACTCGGCATCAAGATCGATGTCGGCCAGCACATCGGCCGCGAGGACAGCGTCTTGCACCTCCAACTGTTCGACTTCACGTACGAGGAATTGGTCGCGCTCGTTGGGGCGCAACAATTGGTCCACCCGAGGGTCCCGCGCCACCTCGAGGACGGCTTGTGCCGGGCCATCGGGGCCCGGCGCTCCCTCCAACAGCGCTGCAGCATCGGGGACCTCGGGGGTCCACTCGTCGGAAAGTTGGGGTACCGGTACGGTCAGCTCCACGCCGCCAATGGTTCCAGCGGCGTCCACGGCATCCAAGGCCCGCTGGATGACGGCCGTGGCCGTTTGTCCGTGATCGGTGACCGGTGGCGCTTCGTACGCTGCCGAGGCGCTCGGAGCGTGAAGGTGCGCCCGAAGGCCGTTTTCCATGGCTCGCCAGGTCGGGTGCTCCGTCGCCAAGACCTCGAGAACGTCGTTTTCGACCGCCAAACTGTCGCGAACGGCCATCGCTCGAAGCGCCGCCAAGCGGTCGATCGGTCCGGGCGAAGACAACGTGGTGACCACGCCTTCTTTCATCACCCGTGCAAGCGGGCTGGTGGGCCAGTCTGCTGGCGTTCGACTCGTGGTGATGACCACCTGGACGCCGAGGTTCATGGCCAGATCGATGACGTGGTGAAGACGACGGCACCGCTCGGGATCTTCCGCCACCTCATCGAGGTCGTCCACCAGCACACCGCTTGAAGAGGAAAGGCGGGCATCGAGGTCACCGAATTGTGCGTCGATTTCGTCAAGCGGCATCGCTGCTGGGTGACGAAGCAAGACGACGGCACCGTCTTGACGTCGCAAAAGGGCCTGGCCGATGGCGTGCAACAGATGGCTTCGGCCCGAGCCGGGCGCTCCATGCACCACAAGCGGATTGACGTCTCCGACATGCGAAACGACGTGGTCCGCCCAGCGTGTGGCGTCCCTGTTGCTTTCCAACAGCACCCATTGTCGGAAGGTCTGCAGGTCGGACCAGCGGAGCCCCCATGCCCACGCTTCGGGGAGGTGTGAGGTCGGGCGCGCGTGCGGACGGGTTCCAACCACGTTTTGCCACAACGGTTCGCCATGGTGGCCTTCGCCAAGTCGCCCGACGGGTTCGGATTCCTTGGCGATTGGCTCAGAATTGAAGTCCATCACGTGCCCTTCGACCCGCCGCGCCAAGCGACGGGCCAATTCACCCTCCAATCCGTCGGCTTCCGATGCACGGGATTGCGGTTCCACCTTTCCAGGTGACCAAGCAGCCACAGGTCGACGACCCGCCGTGGCGGGACGGTCGGAACGTGTTGCAAACCGCTCAACAAGGCCTTGCGCTGCAGGCTTCGGACGGGGTTTGGCTTCGTGTGGACCCACTCCGCGGCGAGCGCGTTGGGCGGCGGCACGGAGTGGAGAATCACGCATCGTGGTCACCCCCGAGCCGTCGCGTCGTGCGCGTCGCGCGTCGTCGTCGCCGGGGTTTTTCGTCCGATGAAGCCGTCGTAGTGTCGTCAGCGTGCTGGGTGAAAAGGCGTGCATGGGCGCCTTCGACGTCGAAGGCTCGCTGGTTTCGGACCGCGGCCTTTCGCAGCCCTTTCACGTCCGACACCTCAACGGGAGTCGATTCTGGCGCATACCGCCGTGCCAAACGAAGGGAATCCCATGCCTGCCGTCGCATCATGGCTTCCGAGGAGGCAAGTTCTGGCCAAGATTCGGGTCGAGCCATCGGAGGTCGATTCTCCTTTGGCGCCATTTCAGGAAGTTCTCGCACCTTGGCAAGACCGAGGGCCTTGGGCGATCGTGGCCCGGGCAATGACGCCTCCGAGGACGGGGCATTGCGGACCATGTCGGCCGTGACGTCGCCCCCGTTCGCCTTGGCAGCGGGCCAATCGGCAGGCATGGTTCCGCCTTTTGGAGGCTGGAACTTTGGCACCCGCGTGGCGCGGTGGGGCGCCGGTCGTCGGGCTCGTACGCGTTGGGCGCGCCGAGGCCGACGAGGCAACTCCGTGTTGGTCTCCTCAACCGGAAGTTCGGTCACGGGCTCGATGAATTCAGGCTCGGGCTCGACGACCACTTCAGGTTCGGGCTCGACATGCACTTCGGCGATGGCTGGCTGCATCGGCTCACTGGAGGGCTCGTCGATGCTTGGAGCGAAACGGTCTCGTGTACGTGACACGGCGTCCGCATCAAAACCACTCAAGGCGCGAAGGCTGCGGTTGTCGCTCGCCAGAGCAGCGATGTCCACCTCATCAACCGGAGCGCCGTAGTGCGTGAATCGGGTCAATTCTGCATTGGTCAACACGTCTTCTGCGATGTGAAGCAGGTGGACGGCTCCACGTTCTCGTCCGTGATCGAGCACGTCGGCAAAAGACATCGCCGCTACATCGGGCCCAAGCACGACGGACAACAGGTGCAAATCCACGCTGACGATGAGCATCGGTCGGTCATCGAGCGAAGCCTCTGGGAGGTTGAGCGCTCCTTCGTGGATCCAAAAGTGATGAACGCCCTCCGGGACGTCCTCTGCACGGCGGACGAGCATGACGCTGGATCCGCCTGCTTCGGCCCAGGCGCGCGCCATTGAAGTCAGGGCATCGGGAGAGGAAGCATGCACCAAGCGGACGCACGCGGGAGGCAAATCGAGGTCGTCCACGCGCATCCTTGCGCGGGTCCTGTCGACCGAGGCCTGAACCTCCTCGGGTGCACGAACCGTGGGAGCCATGGTCGGCAGTCGGGGGGCGCGCGCTCGACGCGGTGCGGGAAGTTTCCCTTCCCACCAGCGGACGTCTTCGTGGTCCACGCTGTTTGTGAATCGGCTTCCGTCATGCATGGCCAATGCTTCTTGGACCAAGGAGCCTGGAAGATGATGCACTTCGACCTCCGTCCCACCGGAACGAATCATTTCGCGAAAGGGACCCAGCGCTGCTTCGCCGACGGCGACCTCTGTTTCGAACTGGACCAAGGCCCCAATCGGCGATCCAGCGGCCAGCGCCAGAACGCCTGACGTACCGTCCGCGGCCCGTGCGACCAGCCCACCGCTCAAGCCGACCGTGCCGGCATCGGCAAGCATCACTTCGAGCACTTCGGCACCGCCGCGCCGAACCTCGAGGACCTCGCCACGCGGCCAATTCACCATCTTGCTCCTCTCATCACCGACCATGACGGCGTTTGAAGGTCACGTCGGTCATGGGTCCTTGCACGGGTGTTTATTCCCCGCCCCGCCAAGGCCAAGGCATGGGCGACGTGCCTGCTCCATTGCACGGCGAAGAGCGTGTCCACTTCGACGAAGGACGCCAAGAATTCGACGCCGGCCGCTGGTGGGAAGCGCATGAAGCGTGGGAAGAAGCGTGGGTGTCCATGAAATCCCGACAGGCAGCCTCTCGGGACATCTTGCTGCTTCAGGGCTTGATTCAATGCGCGGCCTTGCTCTACAACCACCGCCGTGGCACGACCCGAGGCGTGGTCAACCAATGGGCGAAGTTGCAACCGAAACTTGCCGGATATCAGGAGGCCTGGGGTGTCGACGTGGCTCGACTGCTGGCGCTCATCGAACCGTATGCCCTCGATGCAGATGCCTGCACCATGCCTCAAGAAGGACTGCGCCTTCCTCTGGTCGGAGGGCCCTTGGATGAGTGAACCACCGAGCGGATTTCTCGATCTTGGCACCACAGAAGTGGGCCATGAAGCCGCCCGGTCTGCGCTGCTGACGGCACGTGTGGCGGGGGCCTTGGGTGGACTCGGCCTCGTGCTAAGTTTCGTAGCGTTGCCCGCTGTGGCCCTCGCCTTGCTCGCTTTCCTCGTGGCCACCTTCGCTTGGCAACGGGCTCGCCACCTCCGAAAT
>MDSV01197996.1_pt1 | contig 18359 bp, 14 predicted proteins | sample 810851 | NCBI WGS metagenome assembly MDSV01 (sample SAMN05326640, study PRJNA326480) | marine metagenome | isolation source: seawater | place: Atlantic Ocean: North East | collected 2012 | reverse complement strand
TTTACCAATTGAAGCTATTTGTTGACCACCCATGATTCCAATAGTTAAAAAATCACCCATTACAACGGTTATGACAAAAATTGATCCAATTATAATACCAGGTTTACATAATGGGATAATTATATTAGTCAAAATTTGGAAACCATTAGCACCAGAATCGTAAGCTGCTTCAATAAGAGATTTATCAATTCTTATTAGAGAGTTAAATATAGGAACAATCATAAACAATGTATACAAGTGAATAAAAGCTAAAATTACAGAAAATTCGGAATATAAAAACCATTCTTGTGGTTCATCAATTACACCCGTTGAAATCAAAAAAGAATTGAACAAACCATTTCTACCTAGGAGTGGTATCCATGAAATCATTCTTATTACATTTGAAGTCCAAAATGGAATTGTACAAATTAAAAATAGTACTATTTGCATTCCTATTGATCTGACATGGAATACTAAAAAATATGCAACAGTAAAACCAATTATTAATGTAAAAAACCATGCCATGAAGCAAAAGTAGAAAGTTGATAAATAAGTTTTGAAAGTTACACAAAGATCTGTCGAAAATTTAAAACAATTATTAAAAATGTATTTATAATTTTCAAATATAAAATCAGGAATAATGGAATATTCTGTATAATCCCAAAAACTAACTATTATCGTTAAAATAAGTGGAATTATAAAAAAAAATATGAAAATCAGATAAAAAGGCAGAGCCAATAAAAAATATGTATTAATTTTCATATTTATTTAAATAAATGGAAAATGTGTAGAGAGCAATAGTTAAAATTACTCTCTACATTTAAAATTAGGATGCTATCATTTCATTCCATTTTCTAACCATGTATTTATTTTCGTCCATGGTAGCATTCCAACAAGCAACTGCACCCATACGGTCATTGTAAGATCCGCCATCTCTAATCTCGCCCTTAGATGCAAGTTTTTTCCCAGTTGGTGAAAGTATGTCTTGAGAAGCAGGTTTACCTTTCATCCAGTAATCCCACTCGTAGGACTTCATATTCTTTTCAGCAGTTGACAATACTGCAGAGTAGTAGCCCTGCCTATTTAAATAAGCACCCATCCAACCAGAGAGAAACCAGTTTATGTATTCATACGAAATATCTGCTTGTCTTCCTTTTGCAGTTGACGGTAATGCAAAACCAGCTGCCCATGCTCTGTAACCTTCCTTAAGAGGTTGATAAACACATGGAATACCCTGTGATCTAACGGCTGTTATAGCAGGTGACCACATTGATTGAATAACGACTTCACCTGATGCCATTAAATTTACACTTTCATTAAAGTCACTCCAGAAAGCTCTAAATTGACCTGCTTTTTTTGCTTCTGTAAAAATTTTCATTGTAAGGTCAATTTCAGCTTTAGTCATATTACCTTTATCAGGATATTTGTATTCACCCATAGACTCTACAACCATAGCCGCATCCATAATACCAATAGATGGTATGTTTAAAATTGATGCCTTGCCTTTGAATTCAGGGTTTAATAATTCTGCCCAAGTAGAAATTGGTCTTTTAATTAAATCTGGTCGAATTCCTAGTGTATCTGCGTTATATACAGTTGGAATTAGAGTTACATATCTTGATGCTTCTGATATGAATTCTTTAGATTTAGGACCCTTTAAGTATAGCACTTTTTTTGGAGCTGTACCTTGATCACCAATAGTTTTTCCATTGACTTTACCCTCAGTAAAAGCTGTTACAACATTACTCCACTCTTTGATTTTATTAGTATCCATACCCAACAGACTTCCTGATGGAACTAGTTTTGGCATACTGAAATATTCAGAATCGACAATATCAAAACTGTTAGGCTGAGTAAGAATTGTTTTAACTACTTCGTCTGTTGTTTTTGAAATATATTTAATTTTGATGCCTGTGTCCTCAAATAATTTTTTTTCAGGTTCAGACCCCATATTTACAGCAGTACCCAGGTACCTAATAGTTGGTGTTCCTGAAGCATGTATTGCTGGAAAGCCAGTAATTAATCCAGTACCAATAGCTGCTCCAGCTATTGCGGTAGTAGACTTTAGTAAACTTCTTCTAGAAATTTTCTTTTGCATTTTTTTAGACATAATATCTCCTTTCGATGTAAAGAATATAAAATATTTTGATAATTTTTTAATAAATAAGAGTGATATTAAGAAAATTATTTGTATATTGATTAATTTTTTTGCATTAATAGCAAAACATTGTTAAAAATTTTGAATATATATTTAATAAAATTTTTACTTTAATCTATAATTTTAAATCAATGTCGAAACCACTAAACTTAGAACTAGCTAAATTACTTAAAAAATATGACGATGTTGTTGCTGTCAACAATATCAATTTAAAAATTAAAGCTGGCTCATATTGTTGCTTATTAGGACCGTCAGGATGCGGAAAAACATCTACTTTAAGAATGATTGCAGGACATGAAGAAATATCAGATGGTGATATATTATTAGGAAATGCAATAATAAATAATTTGCCTCCTTCCAAACGAGGAACATCTATGATGTTTCAAAATTATGCTCTTTTTCCACATTTAAGTTGTTTGGATAATGTTGCGTTTCCTTTAAAGATTAAAGGCATTACTAAAGAAAAAAGATATTCTTCAGCGTTAAAAATTTTAGAAATGGTTCAAATGAATAATTTTTCTGATAGGTTCCCGAATCAATTATCTGGAGGTCAACAGCAAAGAGTAGCTCTTGCAAGGTCATTAATTACAAGTCCTTCAATTTTATTATTAGATGAGCCTCTTTCTGCTCTCGATCCTTTTCTTAGAATTAAAATGAGATCAGAGTTAAAGAACATTCAAAAAAAACTTGGTATAACATTTATACATGTCACTCATTCTCAAGAAGAGGCATTAGCATTAGCTGATATAGCTGTTGTTATGAATGATGGAATTATAGAACAATTTGATTCACCTTTTAATATTTTTAATAAACCAAAAAACGAGTTTGTTGCTAATTTTGTTGGTAGTCATAACGTCGTTTTGCAAAATAATAAAAAATATGCTGTAAGGATGGACCAAATAACTGTAATTAAAACCAGAAAGTCAAATCACAATACAATGACAATTAGAGATCTTGAATTTCAGGGTGAGAATGTGAAATTGATATGCTCAAATCAAAGTAATAGTTTACAAATACTTGTTGAGGATAAGTTATTTTTTAAGAATGAATTTAAATTAGGTGAAAATGTTGAAGTTAGCTGGGAAAAAAATAACTGTCATTTACTAGCCTGATTGAGTTTAATTTAACAAAGCTATTAATATTTTAAGTTTAGCATTATAGTTATTAATATAGAATTAAAAACTTTTGTTTATGAATTTTGATTTAAGAAAATCTAATGGAGTTTTTGCTATAGCAACAACACCATTTAATGATGATGGTAATATTGATTTTCCATCAATTGATAAGTTATCTGAGTATTATATTTCGGCTCAAGTTTCTGGGTTAACTATTTTGGGTGTGATGGGTGAAGCTCCTAAATTAAACTTGCAAGAACAAAAACTAGTTATTCAGAGATATATAAAAAATATTGGAAAACAAGTTCCAGTTATAGTTGGGGTAAGTAATCCAGGATTAGATAATTTAATATCTATATCTAACGACTCAATGGAACTAGGTGCATCAGGCGTTATGGTTGCTGGTAACAATGGGTTAAAAAATGATGACCAGATAAAAAGTTATTTTAATCAGGTCTCTTTTTCTTTGAAAAATATTCCAATTTGTTTGCAAGATTATCCCCCAACAACAAACGTATATTTATCCACATCAGTAATAAAAGATTTATTTTCTAATAATGAAAATTTTTTAATGTTTAAACACGAAGACTGTCCAGGGCATAAAAAGCTTTCTCAATTGATAGAATTTAGAAATTCAATGAAAACGAGTCCATTTTCGATTCTAGTTGGAAATGGTGGTATCTATGTTCCTCAAGAATTAAAAAGAGGTGCAGATGGAATAATGACCGGATTTGCATTTACTCAAATGCTAGTTGAAGTTTGTAATCTTTTTTTTAAAAAAGATTATGAAAAAGCAGAGGACCTATTTGATCTTTATTTGCCTCTTATAAGGCATGAACAGCAATTTGGTATTGGGTTAGCTATCCGTAAAGAAGTTTTAAAATTAATTGGTGTTATTAAATCATCAAAAGTTAGGGCGCCAGGACCAATTTTAGATAAAAATGACTTTGTAGAACTTGAAAGATTAATTCTAAGATTAAAAAATAAACTTGAAGATAAAAAAATTCCTATTCCAAAGGGAATATAGTTTATGAGAATTTTACTATTTAATCCAAATACAACTAAGTCAATAACGGATACATTATTTAAAACTGGAAGTTTAGTAAAAAGCAATGAAACAGAACTAATACCTATGACAGCTGAAAAAGGCTTCCCATATATCTCTAACAAAGCTGAAGCACAAATAGCTGGCGTTGGTGTACTTGAAATTATTGCAAAATATGAAAAAGATTTTGACGCAATTATTATTGCCGCATTTGGAGATCCTGGCTTGATAGCTGCAAGAGAAATGTTTCAAATTCCAATTGTAGGATTAGGAGAGACATCCATGTTAAGCGCTTGTCTTTTTGGAAAAAAATTCTCAATTATTTCATTTACACAAAATATGAAATCTTGGTATCAGCAAAGTGTTGAATTACTTGGTTTAGAAAAAAGGTATTCGGGTTTTAGAGCTATAGAGGGTGTTGTTCTTTCTATTGATGAGATTCAATCTTTGTATAAAAAACAATTAGTAAAATCAGCTAAAGATTCAATTGAAATTGATGGAGCCGACGTAGTAATTTTTGCTGGTGCACCATTATCTGGGTTTAAGAAGCAAGTCGAAAATGAAATTAATATTCCCATAATAGATTGCGCTGAGGCAGCTATAAAACAGGCTGAATTGGCTTGTGTAATGAAAAAAAATATAAATAAAAATAGCAATAAAAAAAAATTGCCTCCTAAAATTTCAGTTGGTATAGACAAAATTCTGTCAGATTATTTGTCACACAAATAGAGATCATGACAAAAGATAAGTTTTTAAATAGAAATTTTTACGGATATGGACCAAAAAAGCCTGAATTTGTATGGCCAGAAGGAAAAAGAGTAGCTTTATCTATAGTAGTTAACATCGAAGAAGGAGCTGAGCTAACCTTGTCTTCTGGTGATGAAAAGAATGAATATATATATGAAAATAATTTAAATCCTTTATCTAATCAATCGGTAGATTTATGTATGGAATCTCATTTTGAATATGGTTTAAGAGCTGGAATATGGAGAGTTTTTCATTTGTTAGATCAATTTAAAGTAAAAGTGACATTTAGTTGTTGTTCAAGAGCGTTAAAAAAATCTCCATGGTTAGTAAAAGAAATTATATCTCGGGGGCACGAAATTTCAGCGCATAGTGTGAGATGGGAAACTCATTCAAATTTTTCAGTTAAACATGAAAAAAATATTATAAATGAATGTTATAATACAATCTTAGAATTAGCTGGAGAAGCCCCAATTGGGTGGCATACCAGATCTGCAACTTCTGTTAATACAAGAAAGTTGCTGATTGAACATGGGGGTTTTTTATATGATTCTAATTCATACAATGATGATCTTCCATATTCAATAAAACGAGATAATAACAAGTTTATAATTTTACCATATTCTTTTGATACTAATGATATGAGATTTGAACAAAATGGTGGCTTCGTTCACTCAAATGATTTTTTTCAATATTGTAAGGATACGATTGATAGATTAATCCATGAGGGAGAAAAAAATATAAGTAATATGATGTCAATAGGTCTTCATCCAAGAATCATTGGACGACCTGGAAGAATTAATGGGCTTTTTTTGATACTTAATTATATTAAGGATAATAAAATGATTTGGATTTCAAGAAGAAAAGATATAGCTCAATTTTGGGCTGATACAGACTTTTAGACTATTTAGCTCACAATGTCTTATTTTAAAACATTATTTAAATATTATTTTATTTTGCATAACTTTGACTCTACAAAAAAAATTTTACAAACTACTATATATTCTAATTTAGAAGAAAGGAAATAATCATGAAAAAAATAAGATTTTTATTAATATCATTTATGATTAGCTTTTGGAGTTTTAACGTTCATGCTGCAGATTGGACAATGGCCTCTGGTTATCCAAAAAGTAATTTTCATACACAAAATGTTATGAAATTTATTGATGAAGTTAAAGCAAATACATCAGTTAACATAAATTTAAATCCAAATGATACACTTATAAAACTTGATGCAATAAAAACATCACTGCAAAGAGGGCAAATACCTATCGGTGAGATTAGATTTGGAATTTATGGAAATGAAGATCCAATGTATATTTTAGCAGGGTTGCCATTTATCGCTCCAGATTATGCTAGTGCTTGGTTACTAAAGGAAGTTAAGCATGAATATCTTCAAAATTTGTTTAATAAAAAAGGCTTAAAAATACTTTATACTTCACCATGGCCGGGGCAAGGTTTTTATACCAAAACACCAGTAAATGGTGTTTCAGATTTCAAAGGTAAAAAATTAAGAATTTATTCTACTGCAACACAGCAGATGGGATCTATGTTAGGTTTTAATGCAACTATTTTACCTTTTGCTGAAATTCCTCAGGCCTTTTCAACAGGTCTAATTGAAGCATTATTTACAAGCCCTCAAACAGGCATTGACATTCAAGCTTGGGACAATACAAAACATTTTACTTATGCAGGTGCAATATTTAGTAAAAATGCTGTTATTGTAACAAATAAAGCTTTTAATGCCTTATCAAAAGAAGATCAAAGCGGAGTTTTAGATGCTGCAAGAAAAGCTGAACTAAGAGGATGGGAAATGAGTGCTGCTACAACGAAAGCGCAAATTGGTATTCTTGAAAAAAATGGAATGAAAGCAAAAAATGCTCCTGATGAAGTTACTAGTAAGATGAAAGAAATTGGTCAAGCTATGATGAAAGAATGGAGAAAAAAAGCAAGTCCTGAAGCAAACGCTGTTTTGGACCGTTATCTTGCAATGAGATAAATTAACTTAAGTGGTAGAATGAGATAATCATGAGGTCTTTTTTAGATAAATTATACTTGTTTAGTGGTTATCTCGCTTCCATTTTTTTAGCCCTTATAGCGTTAACAATAATAGCACAGATATTAGGTAGGTTTATCAATGTTACAATTGATTCAACTGAGACAGCTGGATTTAGTTTAGCTGCACTTACTTTTTTTGGTCTAGCATACACCTTTAGGTCTGGTGAGCATATAAGAGTAACATTGTTAACAAGATTACTAAAAAAGAATATTAAAAAGTCTCAAGAATTATTTGCTCTTTTTTTCTGTATAGGGTTTGTCGGTTACCTGAGTTATTGGTCATGGGATTTTGTATACTTTTCATTTATTTTTGACGACATAAGTCCGGGTCTATTAGCAATTCCTTTTTGGATACCAAGATTATCTATGTCATTAGGGATAACCATTTTTTTTATTGCATTAATTGATGATTTTATTTTTATTTTAAAAAACAAAGACCCATCTTATGAAAAAAATGCCTCACCAATTTTTAAAGACGAAATTTGAGGTGAAATAAATGGCTACAGGTTTATCATTAGGCTTATTTATTTTACTTTTGTTTCTTTTATCGCTAGGTATTTGGGTTGCTCCAGCTCTAATTGCAATTGGATATATTTTATTGGAATTTTTTACTCCAGCACCAGTTGGATCTCTTTTAGCCAGTACAATTTGGGATGCTAGTTGGAATTGGGCTTTAACTGCCCTTCCTTTGTTTATATGGATGGGAGAAATTTTATTTAGAACAAGGTTATCTTCTGACATGTTTAAAGGTTTATCACCTATGCTTTCAAGATTGCCAGGAGGGCTACTTCATGTAAACGTTGTAGGTTGTGGCATAATGGCAGCGGTTGCAGGGTCAAGTGCTGTAACGTGCGCAACTATTGGAAGAATGAGTATTCCTGAATTAACTAAAAGAAAGTATGATGAAACGCTTAGTATTGGTTCATTGGCAGGGTCTGGAACTTTAGGACTATTGATTCCTCCTTCTATAATGCTAATTGTCTACGGTGTTTTAGCTCAACAATCTATATCAAGGCTTTTTATTGCTGGAGTTTTACCAGGTATAATGATTATTCTGATTTTTATGTCATATATTGCTATTCGAGCTAAACTTAATCCATCTTTGGCTCCAAAAGAAAAAAATAACTATACATTCTTAGAAAAATTAATTGCTGGAAGACATTTATTTCCGGTTGTAGGACTTATTTTTTGTGTTCTTGGATCAATTTATGGAGGTTATGCAACACCAACAGAAGCGGCAACAATTGGTGTATGCGGAGCTTTGTTATTGGCGTGGTTTACCAAAACTCTAACTTTAAAAAGTTTTTTTGATAGTTTGATGGGAGCAGTTAAAACTTCATGCATGATCAATTTCATAATCGTTGGTGCAGCTTTTTTGTCTGTTGCTATGGGTTATACTGGTATTCCAAAACAGCTTGGAGAAATTGTAAATCAATATGAGTTATCTCAAATTTCACTACTTATAATACTAACAATTCTATATATTTTTTTAGGTTGTTTTCTCGAAGGAACCTCTATGATGGTTTTAACAGCCTCTGTTGTTCTACCTATGGTTCAAACTGCAGGAATTGATTTAATTTGGTTCGGGATTTACACAGTTATTGTAGTTGAAATGGCGCAAATAACACCTCCAGTTGGATTTAATTTATTTGTATTGCAGGGAATGACAGGAAGAAATATTTTAAAGATTACTAAAGCTGCAATGCCATTTTTCTTTTTAATGCTTTTAGGCATTATAATACTTGTAATTTTCCCAGAAATTGTGACTGCTCCAGTCCAGTATATGATACAATAGAAGTTCAAATATAAGAAGGTTTGTATGAGATTAGCGATTGACATAGGAGGTACGTTCACTGATATAGTTCTGAAAAAAAAACATAATATTTTTACAAAAAAAGTTTTAACTTCAGCAGCAAAACCTGAGCTTGCTGTGATAGATGGAGTATTAGAATTACTCGAAGAATTAAAAATAAAACCATCTGAAATTAAAATGATCATTCATGGAACTACTTTAGCAACAAATGCAATTATCGAAAGAAAAGGTGCTAAATGTTGTTTCATCACTACTAAAGGGTTTAGAGATGTTTTAGATATTGGTTATGAAAGTAGATTTGATCAATATGACCTTTTATTAGATAAAACTATCTCAATTATTCCTAGAAGAGATAGATTTGTTATAAGTGAAAGAACCGACATTGAGGGGAAAATTCTTAATCCTTTAAATTTAGAAGATGTAAATCCATTAATAAAAAAAATTAAAGGAGGTAAGTTTGAAAGTATTGGAATAGGTTTTTTACATTCTTATGCAAATTCTAAAAATGAAAAGTTTTTAAAAACTATTCTTAAAAAAGAATTTCCAGAGTTACAAATTTCTATATCTTCTGAAGTTTGTCCAGAAATAAGAGAATTTGAACGTTTTACAACAACAGCTATAAATGCATACATCAAACCTTTGATGTCAAGGTATCTTAAAAGTTTAGAAACTAATTTAAAAAGTTCTGGCTTTAATTCTTCATTTTTGTTGATGACTTCTGGTGGGAGCTTAACTAGTATAAAAAATGCTTCTAGTTTTCCTGTAAGATTAGTTGAGTCTGGTCCTGCTGGTGGTGTGATTTTGGCTAATTCAGTTGCAAGGGAGCTAAATTTAGATCAAGTGATTTCATTTGATATGGGAGGTACAACTGCAAAAATTACAATAATTGAAAACAAGAATCCAAGTAAAGCTAGGGAATTTGAAGTTGATAGAAAATCACGCTTTCAAAAAGGTAGTGGATTGCCTATTAGAATACCTGTAATAGAAATGGTAGAAATAGGTGCTGGTGGTGGATCTATTGCTAGAATTAACAAATTAGATCAAATAACTATTGGTCCTGATAGTGCTGGTTCAAGTCCAGGACCTGCCTGCTACGGTTTAGGCGGAGAGTATCCAACTATAACGGATGCAGATTTGATTGTGGGTAAGTTAAACCCAAAAAATTTTGCTGATGGTAAAATTGAGTTATTTCCTGAAAATAGTAAGAAAGTAATAAATAATAATATTGCAAAAAAGTTGAATTTCTCTTTAGAAGATGCCTCAATTGGTATCACTGAGATGGTAGATGAAACTATGGCAAATGCTGCAAGAGTTCATTCTGTTGAGCTAGGACATCAAACAGAAAACAAAACTCTTATAGCATTCGGGGGTGCAGCTCCACTTCATGTTTCACGAATTGCAGAAAAATTAAAAGTAAAAAAAATTATTGTACCTACAAATGCAAGTGTTGGATCAGCAATAGGTTTTTTAAAAGCTCCAGTTGGTTATGAAATTGTTCAAAGTTACAGATTTTTCTTAAAAGACTTTAATCCCAAAGCTTTAAATAACTTTTTAAATAAAATGGAAAATGAATCTAAAAAAGTTATAGATTTAAAAAACATAAGCTCAAAACTTGCAACCGAGAGATTTGTGTTTATGAGATACTTTGGTCAAGGACACGAAATTAAGATTAATATAGATAACAGAAAATTTGCAAACTCTGATATTAAATATTTGAAGAAGAATTTTGAAAATGAATATAAAAAACTTTATGGAAGAGTGTTACCTAATGCTGAAATTGAAGCAATGACATGGATTGTTTCAATAAGTACAAATCAAAACAATGAAAAAAATATTTCTGACATCAAGAATAATATATTAAAGTCTAGTAAAGATAAAATGAGAATTTTATCAGTTGAAAATTCTAAATATATTGATGTAGCCCACTATAAAAGAGAAGACTTGAAACCTGGATATTTGATAAAAGGAAGTTGTGTCATATCTGAGGAACAAACCACAACAATTGTTAGTAAAAAATTTCAAACTAAAGTTTTATCTAATGGGTATTTAGAAATAACAGAAACAAGGAGGACTAAATGATTAATAGATCTGAACAATTGTCAAATCAATTAATGTGGAATAGACTCCTTTCAGTTGTTGAAGAACAGGCTCAAACATTGATAAGGACTGCATTTAGTCCAATTGTAAGAGAATGTGGAGATATTTCTGCAGGCATTTTTGATTTAAAAGGTAGAATGATGGCTCAAGCTGTCACTGGAACCCCTGGACATGTAAATTCAATGGCTGAATCTGTAAAACATTTCATGAATTTTTTTCCAATTAAAGAAATGAATGAAGGTGATATTTATATTACAAATGATCCATGGATGGGTACTGGCCATTTAAATGATTTTGTATTAACAACTCCTTGTTTTAAAAATAATAAAATAGTTGCTTTATTTTCTTGTACATCTCATTTGACTGACATAGGTGGTTTAGGAACTGGTCCTGATGGAACTGATGTTCACATGGAGGGCATATATATACCAATGTTAAAATTGGCAGATAAAGGAAAAATAAATGAAACACTTTTATCAATGATAAGACAAAATACTAGACAACCAGTCGAAACTGAGGGTGATGTATATTCACTTGCTGCTTGCAATGACGTTGGCTGTAAAAGATTAGTAGATATGATGAATGAGTTTAACATTGATAAATTAGATGATTTGTCAAACTTTATTTTTAAAAAGTCAATTACTGCAGTTCAAAAAGAAATTAGTAAAATTCCAAATGGAACTTATACAAATTCAATGATGATTGATGGTTTTGAAAATCCAATAAAGCTAAATGCAAAAATAGTTATTAACAAAAATAATTTAATAGTTGATTACACTGGCACGTCATTTAAATCTAATTTTGGTATAAATGTACCTCTTTCATATACAAAAGCTTATACTTCATTTGGTTTAAGTTGTTTAATTTCTCCAGAAGTGCCTAACAATGCTGGCTCATTATTTCCTTATTCAATTTCTTCACCAGAAGGCACAGTTCTGAATGCTATCTATCCAGCTAGTGTATGCGCTAGGCATATAATTGGCCAAATGCTCCCTGACGTGGTATTTGGATGTTTAGAAAAAGCTATACCAAATCTCACTCCTGCTGAGGGAGCTTCATGTTTATGGAATTTAACTTTTAGAGGGGTACAAAAAGATAATAAAAGTATATTTGCCATTACAGCTGTCACTAATGGAGGTACTGGTGCTCGTCCAAGCAAAGATGGTTTATCTGCTACTGCTTATCCTTCAGGAGTAAAGGGAACACCTGTTGAAATTAATGAAGCTGTGGCACCTTTATTATTTCTTCGAAAAGAGTTTAAACCTGGAAGTGGAGGAAGAGGTGAATTTAGAGGTGGTGATGGTCAAATAATTGAAATTAAGTCATCTTTAGAAAAAGATTTAGAAATCTTGGCAGCTTATGACCGAATAAAGTTTCCTCCTAGGGGAAGAAAAGGTGGAGAAAATGGAAAAGCTGGATCTATTAAAATAAAAAATGGTAGAAATTTAAAAGGGAAAGGCACTCAACTTATAAATGCTGGTGAAATTTTAGTAGTTGAAACACCAGGTGGTGGTGGATATGGACCTTATAAAAAAAGGTCAAAAAAATTATCAATTTTAGATAAAGAAAATGAACTAGGCTGATTAGAGTTTTTTTACTATTTTGTACAAGTCATTTAAAGTTTTACGTTCTGAATTTTCTAAAACAGTAACGTTACCAGGAGGCATCGCATACGATATTACAGCTTGTGAATAAACTCCTTCAATATTTTTTATTAAATCATTAACATTTTCAAGATTAACTAGTTTTGGAGAATGTTGCATATTTTCCCATAGTGGTTCTTTTGCATGACACATTGAACATTTAGAAACAATTATTTCTTCTGATGCTAATAAAAGGTCTTTTGGAATTTTCATTATTATTAGATTTGAACTTTCATCTTTACTTGTCAAGTTAGGTTTCCCTATGTCAGACAAATAAACTGAAACCAAAATTATCATAAATACAGGAACCCAAAGAAAGTAAGGAGGTTTTTTTCCAGAATGTTTTATATTGAAAAATTGTCTAATCAATGCACCAACAATTATTATTAATGAAATTATTATCCATGAATAATCAGTAGCGTATATTGTTGGATAGTGATTACTTATCATAATAAATATTACGGGGAGAGTTAAATAATTATTATGTAAAGATCTTTGTTTTGCAGTTATACCGTGTATCGAATCAGGTTTTTTGTTTTTGAGTAAACTCTGAACTACTTTCTTTTGTCCAGGGATTATAATCATTAAAACATTAGCTACCATTATAGTTCCTAACATCGAACCAATTTGCATATAAGCTCCTCGATGAGAAAAAACTTGAAAATATAACCAACTAAAAAATGTAAATACCAGGAGTATAAAGATTGATAGCATTATATTATTTTTATTTACTGTTTTTTTACAAATATAATTGTATAAAACCCATCCTAAAATAATTCCTATTAATGATATTGAAATAGCTTCCAAATTTGAAATATCAAACTTTTCAATTTCAATCATATAAAGATCAGCACTAATATAATAAACTAGTATTAATAGTAAAAAGCCAGAAATCCAAGTAGCGTATGCCTCCCATTTGAACCATGTAAGTTGAGATGGGAGTTTCTCCGGAGCTACAAGATATTTTATTATTTGGTAAAAGCCTCCACCATGAACTTGCCAAGCTTCACCATGAGCTTCTTTTGGAATACTTTTTCTATTTAGTAAACTTAAATCTAAAGCGATGAAATAAAAACTTGATCCAATCCATGCTATTCCAGCAACAACGTGAAGCCATCTTACTAAAAACTCAACCCATTCAAACAAAATATAAGACAATTTAGCTTCCTCTATAAGTGCTATAGCCAAATGGAGAAACTAACAGTGGAACGTGGTAATGACTTTTTTCTGTTATTGAAAAATTAATATTAATCTTCTCATAAAAAGAGTAATCAGGATTTACAATTTTATTTTTTAAAAAATAATCTTTTACATGAAATATAAGTTGGTAATTGCCTAGCTTAAAATTTTCTTCAGAAAGCAAAGGTTTGTCAACACGACCATCTTTATTTGTAGTACATTCTAAAATTTTATTTTTAACTTCATTGTTTAAAAGAAATAATTCTATTAGAATATTATATGCAGGTTTGCCTATGCTTGTATCTAATACATGTGTAGTTAACCTAGCCATAAGGTTTTATATCATATAAGTTGAAGCAAAGAAATGGAAAACGAAATCATCAATTTTGAAAATAAAAATTTTAAAAAATCAGAATTTATATCTTTATTTGAATCAATATATGAACATTCTAATTGGGTAATAAAAAATGTTATTGAAGGTGAATCTAGCAATCCGAATACTATGATTGAGCTAAAATCAGCTATGAAAAAAATAGTAGATAAAAGTTCAGATAGTCTAAAAATAAAGTTATTAAGGTCCCATCCAGAACTTGGAATTAAAAAAAATCAATTATCTAACCTTACAGCATCATCTCAGGAAGAACAAAAATCTGCTGGTTTAGACCAATGTTCTGAAGAGGAATATAAAGAAATTAAACAACTTAATAAAATATATAAAAAAAAATTTAAGTTTCCATTCATTATAGCTGTAAAAGGTCTTAATAGATCAGATGTGATAGATTCAATGTCTATCAGAGTTAAAAATAATTATGAAGAAGAGTTTTTAACTGCAATTAATGAAGTTCACAAAATTGCTAAAATTAGATTAGAATCTTTAAAAATCTAATTTTTTTATTTTTGGTAGATCAAAAACTGAAATGGTAGGTAAATATTCATCCCATTTAATAATTTCAACAAGTGTAGAATGAGCAGATGGACCTTGGCTTAAAGATGAACAACCAATATCATCAGTAAGAACATTTGGGTTTCCATGTATACAAAATGTATCATCATTGGTATGAGGGTTGTACCAAGCACCAACTGGTAGAAAAACTACACCATTCATTATATCTTTGGAAATTTTTAAACCAGCCAAGCATGAACCTCTTTCATTAAAAACTTTAATCACTTCACCGTTTTTTAAATTTCTTAATTTTGCATCTGTAGGGCTCATTAAAAGTGCTTCTCTTCCGTGAATTTTAAATTTCTTACTATAATTACTGTTATCAAGTTGGCTGTGAAGCTTATTTTCAGGTTGACCTGAAATTAAATGAAGAGGAAATTTATTTGTTACAACTGAGCCTAGCCATTCTTTTGGTTCTAACCATGAAGGATGCCCTGGACAGTCAAAATAATTATAACTATCTATCTTATCAGAAAAAATTTCGATTTTTTGTGATGGTGTTGATAAAGGAAATTGTTTTGGATTTTGAATGTAATCTTTTAAAAGAATTTGTTCACGTGTAGGCTTTAAAACTTCAAAAAAACCTCCATCCCAAAATTTTTTAAAATCTGGAAGGTAAAAATTATTATACTTGGCACTATCTTTTGCTTTATTCCATAAACTATTAAGCCACTCCTCTTCATCTTTATTTTCTGTAAATTGGCAACTAAAACCAAGTTTTTTTGAAATTAAGGAAAAAATTTCATAATCATTTTTTGAATTCCCAATAGGGTCTATAACTTTGTGCATTGGTGATACTGTTTGTTCCCAATGTCTAAAGCCGATATCATTCCTTTCAAGTGACGTAGTTGTTGGTAATATAATATCTGAATGTCTTGCAAGACTATTCCACCATATTTCATTTGTAATTATTGTATCTGGTTTAAATGTAGCTTTTCTTAACTTAGACAAATTCATTTGATGATGAAATGGATTACCTCCAGCCCAATAAACTAATTTTATATCTGGAAAGTTATATGTTTGACCATTAAATGAAAAACTCTCACCAGGATTTAGCAACATGTCAGAATATCTTGCTACTGGAATGAAATCTAAAACCTGATTTTTGAATTGATCCAATGCTGGCCATTTGAAATTTTTCACAGGGTTTCCAATTCCATTTTCCGCACTATACCCTAACCCAAAACCCCCACCAGATTTTCCAATTTGTCCAATCATCGATGCTAACACTACTATCATCCAATGTGGTTGTTCCCCATATTGTTGGCGTTGAAGAGACCATGAACCAGAAACAAGAACTTTTTTATTTTTTATTGAATCAATGACTTTGTAAAAAACTGATTTATTAAGTCCAGTTATCTTTTGAGCCCAGTTAGGGTCTTTTTTAATCCCATCTTTAGTGCCAAGAAGATAATCTTTAAATTTATCGTATCCATAGCAACGTGTTCTTAAAAACTCACGATCACATTGATTATTAGTTTCTAATAGATAAGCAAGACCTAACATAAAAGCTGTATCAGTTCCTGGTCTAATCTTTACCCATTCGGCTTCTACAAGTTTATCTGCTTCAAAATTAGTTGGGCTAATATTAAAAAATTTTACTTTTCTCTTTTTACATTTTCTTAAAAAAGTTTTTGTCGTATGAAAACCAACACCTCCAGAAGTCACTTGAGAGTTTTTTAATGGTAGACTCCCAAACATTAAAATCACATCTGTATTCTTGGAAATGCTATTCCAATCAGTATGTTCATCTAAAAATTTTCTATAAGGCATTCCAATTACATGTGGGATAATTGTTTCACTAGCTGCATATGAGTATGTGGTTACGGATTTTACATAACCACCAAAGCAATTAAAAAAACGGTGTAATTGACTCTGTGCGTGATGAAATCTTCCCGCTGACGCCCAACCGTATGATCCTGCAAAAATAGATTTATTAGTAAATCCATTTTTAACTCTATTTAATTCTTTAGAAACTATATCTATAGCCTCTGTCCATGAAATTTGAATAAATTCATCAGTCCCTCTTTTTTTTCTAGCTCTATTAAAAGCTACACTATTGTTTTTACTTTCACTTAAATAATCAAGGTACCAGCCAGCCCTCACATAAGGATTTTTAATTCTTAATTCGTCACTTACCGCATCAATCATCCCCTCTGAAATTAGAGAAGGATTTGTATCTTTTTCATAAGGATCAAGAGATATTAGTTTTTTATTTTTTACTTTAGCGTAATAACTTCCCCAATGAGCACTTGTTGTTTTAATTTTCATGATTAAGAATTTTTTTCAATAATTAATGGTTCTAAAAAGTTTGCAATGTGAATAGCTTTTATTGCGGATTGGTCTTTGATTTGAGAACGGCAGGATGTGCCATCAGCTATAACAGTCGGATTTTTATATTTTAGAATTGAAGGTATAAGTTTAGCCATTGCCATTTTTATTGACACTTCATACGTTTCTTTATTGTATCCAAATGAACCAGCCATTCCACAACAACTTGTTTCTATATTTTCTAATTGAATTTCAGGAATTTTATTTAAAATTTTAACAATTGGATTAACTACATCAAAAGCTTTTTGGTGACAGTGTCCATGAAGTAAAACTATATTATTGTATGGTTTAAACTTAAAATCAGATAATTTTTTTATTAAAAGTTCTTCAAATGTAAAACTATTTTGTGATAGTAAAAGTGCTTCTTTACTTTTTATCAAAGAGGGTAATTCATCTCTAAAAGATAATATGCATGATGGTTCTAATCCCACAACAGGAACCCCTTTTTTTAAATACGGCAAAAATGTTTTTAAAATATTTTCGTATTCAGTTTTTGTTTTATCTATAAGTCCATACGTCAAAAAAGTTCTTCCACAACACAAATTTTTATTATTAATTTTTGGAAGAAATGGAGAAAATCCTAATTTTTTTAGGACCCTTATTGCAGCTCTTATATTTTCTGGTTCATGGAATCTATTAAAACTGTCTGGAAAAACAATTACAGGGTTCGACATTTTTTCATCAAATTTTGAGGATAATTCATTGTCTTTAAAATAATTCATTTTAGTTAATGGAATATCTCTCTTTGCAGAAATATTAAAGAGAGCTTCATTGATAAAATTTAAAATTTTAAATTTTTGTAAAACTTTTAAAATTGGATAAAAATAACTCAAATGTTTACTGTATTGTGGTAAGTATGCGACCAATTTTTGAGATAAGGAAAGGCCATATTTTTCATGACGTAATCTTTCTATTTCAATTTTCATTTTTGAAATATCAACACTTGTAGGACATTCTTTTTTGCATGCTTTACATGAAACACATAGTTTCATGGTTTCATACATTTCTTTTGAAGTTAGTGCATCATTGGTAAATTGACCAGTTAAGGCTAACCTGAGTGTATTTGCTCTTCCTCGTGGTGAATCTCTTTCATCTTTTGTTACTCTGTAGGATGGACACATCACACCATTTTCCAATTTTCGGCAAGATCCATTATTGTTGCACATTTCAATAGCACCTTGTAATCCATTAGATTTTCCAGGCCACGAAGACCAATCCATAACAGTTTTTATGTCCAAAGCTGAATAGGCAGGT
>MDSV01000113.1_pt1 | contig 18364 bp, 11 predicted proteins | sample 810851 | NCBI WGS metagenome assembly MDSV01 (sample SAMN05326640, study PRJNA326480) | marine metagenome | isolation source: seawater | place: Atlantic Ocean: North East | collected 2012 | reverse complement strand
TACGACGAAACGGCGTGCAACTACAGCACAGAGGGCATTGAAGACAACACCGTTTGCTCGTACATCGCACAATACGACATCGTGGGCAGCACCGACCCCTACTCGCAAACTTTGCAGGTGTACACGTACACTTCCACTGCAGGATCAACCTACGAGTGGACGATTGTGGGTGGTGACATCTTGGAAGGCAACGGCACAAACGAGTTGAGTGTGGTTTGGAACGTCGGGGGCGCAGGCTCTGTGTGTGTCACCGAGACCAACGCCGATGGTTGTGCTGGTGAGCAGGAGTGCTTGATCGTGGACGTCAACCTCAGCTCCGTAAGCGAGATGCTTGACGGCACCTTGGAACTCTTCCCGGTCCCCACCGTCGAAAACCTTCACTTGGTGTGGACCGGTCCGACGTTGGACAACGCCTTCGTGACGCTTCGCGATGCGGCGGGCCGCGTGGTCAAGTTGCAGCAGGTCGGTGAGCGCGACGTGTTGGACATCGGCGCCTTGAGCGCGGGTTCTTACATGTTGGAATTCACTGTGCCGGCGCGCGGGTCGATTCAGCGCCGGATCATGATTCAGTAAACGACGTCCATGTGACGAATGCGCAGGGCGCTCCGCAAGGGGCGCCCTGTTGTGCGTTTTGGAAGTCAGGGGCAACTCTCGCCAAACATGCCGAGCATGTCCAAGACGTCCCCAATGGCCACCACCCCGTCGCCGTCGAGGTCCGTGGTGCAATCCACACTGCATCCAAATTCGCCGAGCAACATCAACACGTCGTTGACGCCGATGAAGTTGTCGCCGTCGAGGTCAGCGGGACATGAGTTTGGGTTGAGGTCGCCGCACAGGTTGCATGTGTTCCAACAGTGCAAATCCACGTAGGCGTGTTCCAGTTCTTCCTCGACCGAGACACCGTAGTTGGTCCACTCGTCGCACGGGTTGAAATCGCATGAGCTCCCCAGTTGAGGTTGGCTGACAGCGCCTCCCCATCCGTTGACGACGTATTGGAATTGGTGCTGCCCAAGGGGGAGGTCAAGGGTGGTGGTCCAAACCAGGTCGCCGTCGTCGTCGTTGAGGGCGTGGCAGTTGGCGCACCATTCATTGAAGCTTCCGGCCACATAGATGACATCTGTGGGGGAGAGCGGCAGGCTTGAGGCGTCCACCCCAAAGGTCACAGGGCGGGTCGGCACCACAGGGTTCGGCTCCGTGATCGTGAGCTGCAATTCGCCACCAACCACCTCCACGTTGGCGCCCCGGAAGGTGCAAAGTGGACCGACGCTGCCGTCTTCACTTCGGTCCCAACGGGTGGCGTCGAGCGTGTCGAAGTCGTCGACCCACTCGAGCGTGTAGTTGTTGCTTGTTCCCGCATTGCCTGTGCCTGGTGTGTAGGCGTAGTATTTCACGTAGTCGTAGCGCGACATGCCGGGCATGGCCGTGGGGTCCCATTCTCCCGTCCAGCCCAAGTTCTCCACCGCCCAGAGGTTCATGAAGATGCGCATGGGATGCACGAGGTCACCGATGTATTGGTGGGTGAAAAAGGTGGTGACTTCGCCGTTGATGAACCACCGTACCACGTTGGGCTCCCATTCGATGGCGTAGTCGACCATCGTGGTGTGGGGATTGAACGGCGTCGGCACGATGTCGGTGACGCTGGTGAGGTACGGGTGGTGCGTGGTGAACTGGACGGAGTTGTCCAAGTTGCCCGTCATCTCGATGTCGATTTCGTTGTTGTCTGCGGGCCAATTGCAATCGAGATCCCAGTTGTAGAGGAAAAACGAGCTGACGATTCCGCTGCCCTGCGTGGAGGACATGCGCGTTTCGAACCGTCCGTACAGAAAGGCGTCGTGGGTCTTGAGGGCACCGCCGTCGCATTGGTCGTTTTGGGCCCAAACAGCAAGGCTCGGAACCGTGATCAGCAGGACGAACAGGACGTGGGAAGGGAGTGCGCGCATGCTTTCAAGGTACAAAAGGCGGAGCGACTGTGCCGCGGAAGCCCTGGGCACTGGCGCTTTTGGGGGGTTGCCGGCGGCGGCTCGAAAGCCCGCTGTCGATGCCTGCGGGCATGACGCCGTTCTCCGCATAGCGAGGGTCGGGGAGGGTTGCGAGGCGCTCCATGCGCTGGGCATCGACGCCCACGCACCCAAATGACTCGGAGACGGTGCCGCGCACGGCGTACACACCACGGCCTCGGAACGGGAAGTCGCGCGCGACACCGGGGAAGTGCACGGTGTCGAGCCAAGCACCTTCGAGGTCGACGAAGCACCCGAAGCACATCCGCTCGCCCTTGGCGGTGGCGGTTTCCTTGACGGTGACGAGGTGGCCGACGACGGTGACGACCTCTCCGATGCGGTCGGGGAGGTCGCGGGCGAGCACGCCGCCACGGACGATGGCTTTGGCTTCTTCGGTCAGCAACAAGAAGGGGGAACAGAGGGGGAATCCCAGCAGTTCCCATTCGTCGAAGGCGTCCGTCAGCGGCGCGGCGTCGAGCGGCGGCAGGACATAGGTGGGCGGCTTGGGCGGGGCGAAGAGTTCGCCGGTGCCTGTGCCGGTGCGGGCGGGAAGCGCGCGCCTTCCGGCCAGAAGTTCCGCCACGTGGGCGGGATTGGAGCCGGCCCGGCTTGTGTTGGATGTGCCTTGGGCTTCGGCAGCGAGCAGGAAATGGGCCTCCCACAAGAGCACGTGTTTGGTGGCGCCGGTGAACCGAAGGGCGCCAACGCGGATCAGGATGGTGAGTTGTTCGAGGGACGGAGCGACGCGCTCGACGAGGTTGATCAGGGAGGCGAAGGGACCTCCTTCGGCTCGGGCCTGTTCGAGGGCGGCGATGGTGGCGTGGTTGAGGTCCTTGACGAGGTTGAAGCCGAGGGTGAGGGTTTGTGATGTGGGGTCGGCGACGGCCAAGGCGCCCACGGTGTTGACGCACGGAGCCTCGATGCGGGCGCCGAGCATGCGGGCTTCATGCACGTAGAATTCGGTCCGGTAGAATCCCCCGAAGTTGTTGATGCAGGCGCACATGTATTCGATGGGAAAGTGGACCTTGAGGAACAGGCTCTGGTAGCTCTCGACCGCATACGAGGCGGAGTGGCCCTTGGCGAAGGCGTAGCCGGCGAAGCTTTCCATTTGGCGCCACACCTCGCGGACCATGTCGGGCGCGTGGCCTTTCGTCACGGCCTTGGTGTGGAAGGCGTCGCGGGCACGGTCGAACTCCTCCCGCGACCGAAACTTCCCGCTCATGCCGCGCCGCAACACGTCGGCCTCTCCGAGATCGAGGCCTGCGAACCGGTGCGCCACCTTGATCACGTCCTCTTGGTACACCATGACCCCGTATGTCTCGGGCATGAGGTGGAGCAGAACGGGATGGGCGTCGGCGCGTTTGGTCGGGTCGCGGTGCCGTTCGATGTACGCCTGCATCATCCCGCTTCGGGCCACCCCAGGCCGAATCACCGAGCTCGCCGCCACCAGCCCCAGATAGTCGTCGACCTGCAGTTTGCGCATGAGCATCCTCATGGCGGGCGACTCCACGTAGAAGCACCCGGTGGCGCGGGCCTCTCGAAGCATGGCGCGCACGCCCTCGTCCGCCTTGAACCGCCGCATGTCGTGGATGTCAATCTCTGCGGCGGTTTTTGGATCCCGGGCGCGCACCATCTCCAGCGCGTCCTTGATTTTGCCGAGCCCGCGCTGGCTCAGGATGTCAAACTTGTGCAGCCCCACATCTTCGGCGACCACCATGTCAAACATGACCGTCGGAAGTCCCTTGGGCGGCATGAACAGCGCCCCGTACCGATGGATGTTGTCATGGGCGATGAGCACCCCACACGCATGCAGGGTCAGGCTGCTGGGGAAGTCGCGAATCACTGCCGCGTACTTCAACACCACAGTTTCCATCTCGCCCAACCGGCTGGGGTTGAACTTGCCGGCGCAGAGGGCGTCGATTTCGTGTTTGGGCAGCCCCATGACCTTGCCCAACTCCCGTACGGCTGCGCGGTACTGAAAGGTGTTGTAGGCGGCGAGCAACGCCACGTTGGGGAAGCGCTGGAACATGTACGCCACCACGTCGTCGCGGTCCGTCCACGAGAAGTCGATGTCAAAGTCGGGCGGGTTGGCCCGGTAGAGGTTGAGGAAGCGCTCGAAGTAGAGGTCGAGTTCAATCGGATCGACGTCGGTGATGCGCAGCAGGTATGCAACGAGGCTGTTGGCCCCGCTGCCGCGTCCCACATGAAAATACCCCTTGCTTCGGGCGTAGCTCGTGATGTCCCAGTTGATGAGGAAGTAGGCCAGGAATCCTTGCTTTCGGATCAAGCCAATCTCGTGTTCCATCCGCTCCAGCACGGCGTCGTCGTGGTCCGGATAGCGGTAGGCCAAACCCTCGGCACACAGCGCCCGCACCAGCGCCTCATCCTCGTCTTCACTTTCCGTGTAGGTGTGCGGGTTGTTGTGCAGGCACCCCTCGGGCGGCTCGGGCAGGTCCATCGAGCACCCGGCCAGGAGGTCTTCGGCCCGCGCCACCAGTTCCGGCATCTCGGCGTACGCTTTCCGCAGTTCGTCCGGGGTACGAAAACAGTCTCGCGGGTCGCCACATTCCGCGGCATCGAGGCGGCTCAGGAGCGTGTTGTGGTCGATGGCCCGCAACAGCCGGTGCGTGTTCCAATCCCGTTTGCAGGTGAACGTGGCGGTCGACAGCGCCAGGAGCCTCGGCCCCAGCGTGGGATCGCGATCGGCCCGCGCGAGGCGCACCGCAGGCACTTCCCAGGCCTGGACCCCCACCCATTCGTCCGTGCCGAGGGCCGCTGCTTCGTCATGATCGTTCAAGCCCCCGTCGCACGCCGTGCGCCACGAGGACCAGGAGTAGATTGCCGCCACGCCGGCGGCGCGGACGGCCTCGGGCAATCGCGCGGGAAAGGGTGTTCCGGCCAGATTCAGTTCAGAATACCATCGGCACAAGGCTTCGTACCCGGCGGCGTGCCGGGCCAGGGCCACAAACCGCCGCGCGTTGCCGTTCCGCACATCGATGCCGAGCGCCGGCGCCACCCCAAACCGTTCCGCCCGCCGCACAAAATCCCAGTTCGCGGACGTCGTCCCCACGTCCGTCAACGCCATGCGCGTCACGCCCGCGGCCTGGGCCCACGACAACATGTCGTCGACGGACAGGACGCCGTAGCGCAGGCTGAATCGGCTGTGGGTGTTCAGGTACACGGTTCAGGAAAGGGGCGTGGAACGACCTGAGAGAACGGTCAGTCAAACAACGAGCCTTGGCGGCCCCATGTGCTGCGATGCGGTTCGGCGGCCAAGTCCGAGGGCGGGGTGGCCCCCCGAGACGTGTCGGAGGCTTCGGCGGCGCGACGGCTTCGGGACTGCGACTCCTTCATCCCAAACACCTCGAGGGTTGAATGAATTTCGTGGGTAAACTCCGGCCAAATCCGCAGCCCTACCGGTTCCAGCAGGCCTGAGCCGTTGCGGCGTGGGTCGCGGATGGCGGGCGAGATGGGGTAGGCGTTGAAGCGTTTGGCGTTCCAGGTGCGGAGCATCGAGGTGATGTCGCCGAGGGGCGTCTCGGGGTTGAGCCATTCGCGTTCCCGGTCCGGGTCGAGGATCACCGGCGCGCGGTGGTGCCCGATGGCTTGGGTCAGGGGGTTGGAGACCGTGGTCAGGACCGCAAAAGAGCGGAGGAGTTCGCCCGACGACGGGTCGCACCATTCGTCCCAAATCCCGGCCAGGGCGAACGGACGCTGCCCGTCGCGCGGGTAGATCACGTACGGCTTGGACAGCTTCTCGCGCTCGGGCCCTTCGATGAACGCGTCGGCCACGACGAGGCAGCGTTGCGACCGAATCGCCTTCCGAAACATCGGTTTGTCGAGGATGCCCATCGCCCCGGTGTAGCTGGGGTCGTTGACAGCGTTTCGGTCGCCCTCCGCCCGCGCATTGATCATGTAGTACTGCTTCTTCGCCCATCCCGGCGTAAACCCAAATTGCATGAGCTGGACCTCCCCCGGCTTGTCGCTCGCGACCACAGGTGCGCGGTCGCCGTGGCTGACGTTGGCGTTGGACGCCCAGGGCGTGGGTGCCTTCACGTTGAAGCGCTGTTCAACGGTTTGGATGGAGGAGACGGTGACGTAACGGCCGCACATGGATCAGGGGGTTGATGGAAGGTAAAACGAACAAGGGGAAGAGGACCGCGTTGGGCGTCGCTTGGGTCGTGGGACCGGGGGTCGGTCACTGGTGCCGGTGGGCGAGGAGCGGAGGTGGGCCGCCGTTGAAGGGGTTGGTGCGGCCGATGGTTCGGGCTTCGAGGCCGGCGGCGCGCACCACACTTCGGTCGCCGTACTGCACGCGGATGCGGTCCAGGGCTTGGTAGAGCTTGACGCGCTCTTCGGTGTCGTCGAACAGGTTGATCTGGCATCCGCCGCCCACCAGATGGCTGTAGCGCACGCCGATGAGTCGCACGCGCACGCGTTTGTCGAGCAGTTGTTCGAGCAGGTCTTTGGCGATGGGCACGAGTTGGTGGTCCGCGGCGGTGTAGGGAATGCGTCGCTGCATGCTCTTGGTCGAGAAGTCGGCGTAGCGCACCTTGACCGTCACGCAGGCGGTGAGCTTGTCGCCGCGACGCAGTTGGAAGGCCAGGTTTTCCGCCATGGCGAGCATGATCGCGTGCAGTTTGTCGCCGTCGGTGGTGTCCTTGGCAAAGGTGCGTTCGGTCGAAATCGATTTGCGCTCGTTGTAGGCGACGACTGGCGCGTCATCCAGTCCTTGGGCCTTCTTCCAAATCGCCACCCCATTTTTCCCAAGCACTTGCTGGATGAGCTCCACCGGCATGTCTTGCAGCGTGCGAATCGTGGAGATGCCGAGGTTGCGCAGCGTACGGTAGGTTTCCGCGCCGACCATGGGGATTTTCCGTACCGAGAGGGGGGCCAAAAAATGCCGCTCCGTCCCCCGGCTCACGTGCCGGGCGTTGTTGGGTTTCGCCTCTCCCGTCGCCACTTTCGCCACGGTCTTGCTGGTGCTGAGCCCCACGGAAATGGGCAAGCCGGACTCGCGGATCACGCGCTCCCGGAGCTCGCGGGAGAATTGCCAGCACCCAAAGAACCGGTCCATCCCGCTGAGGTCCGCGTAGAATTCGTCGATGGAACTTTTTTCACAGACCGGCACGGCTTCCCGCACGATCTCCGTCACGATTTCCGACTGCTTGGAGTAGGCCATCGAGTTCCCCCGAATCACCACCGCTTCTGGGCACATGGCCCGCGCCATCTTCATCGACATCCCGGAGTGCACCCCAAACCCTCGCGCCTCATAGCTGCACGACGCCACCACGCCTCGATCGCCCGTCCCCCCAATCAAGATGGGCCGGCCTTCAAGGCGCGAGTCCATGCGCCGCTCCACCGACACGAAGAAGGTGTCGAGGTCCAGGTGCAGAATCGACCGCTGCCGCCCCGGATCGTGAGCTGAGAGGGTCGCCGGTGCCGGCACGGGGAGGGTGTTGGAAACGTCGTTCATGACACAGACCCGTCCAAAAGCGGAACGGGTCTGCTAAAATAATGAGCAAAACCAAAGAAACGAGCAAAAGTGCGTTTTTTTGGTCCGGCTCGGCCGGGAACGTCCGTCAGTTGCAGGAATCGCCGTACGACGTCAAGAAGATCAAGAGGTCGTTCACGTTCACGATGTCGTCGCCATTGAAGTCGGCGGTGCAACCGGACATGCACCCGTAGTCCGTGAGGAACAGGAGCAAGTCGGTCACATCCACAAACCCGCCGTTGTTCAAGTCGGTCGGGCATCCACATTCTTCAGGTGCCAACACTTCACCCACCAGGGCGCCCGTGCACGTGGGTTCTCCCATCACGGTGACGGTGAGGTCCACTGCGGTCCCAGACGCAGGCAGCGTCAACACCACGTTCCACGGATTGGCGCCGTCGTAGACCACCATCGAGTCGTTCACGAGGATCACGTCACCGGCCGGGGGCGGGCTTTGGAATTCCACGATGAGCTCTTGTGTGAAGACGTTGCCGACGGGGTTGCACCCGGAGGTCGCGCCTGCCGTCATGCTCAAGACCGCACAAGGGAATGGCACCGCGCTCCAGTATTCCACGCCTTGCTCGGCAGGGTTTGCGTAGGGATCGCCTTCATAGGTGTACGGAGGCAAGCCTTCTAAGAACGTGTTGGGCGTCCAAAGGTTGTAAATGTTGGCCAACACCTGACCCACGTTGCCAGGGGTGCCCCACTGCACGTAGTCGTCGTAGGCGCCCACTTGGTCGTGCAAGGTCAAATCCCCACCCGCCGCGTTGTTGGGCCAGTCGGGCCAGCTGATGGTCAACGTCGCGCCGGCGGCCAACGTCACCCCGGGAGGCAACAAATCGGTGAGGAAGGCCTGTGTGCCTCCGGACTTGATCACCTGTCCAGACAATCCGCCTTCGCAGTCCGCGACGTTGCGGATGGTCACGGTTTTGGCTTCAGGATTGACTTCCGCCAGGCGCAACAACACGCAGCACGACTCAGGAGCGGTGAACAGCGCGGGCGCAGTCAAGGAACAATCCAGGTTTTCAGAGAACGACACATCTACGTCCACGGGCGCTCCGTCAGAGGTCAAATTCGTCAACGACACCGTTTGCGGGCTTCCCGTGATGGGGAAGGCCACGCCATTCACTGTCAAGCTCCCCGTTTCCGGAGCGTTCTCATACGTCACCTGCAACACTTGGGTGTACGTGTTGGTGAGTGGGTTGCACCCGGTTTGAGTCAACGTCACCACATCGAGCAAGCTGCACAACACAGGAGGCAAGGACCACCCCATGTCTTGCATCATGCCCAGGGAGATGCCGCCTGGCGTGTGAATGCTTTCCGCCGTGTTGATAAAAGGCGTCATCAAAGAGTTGACATCTCCGTTGGGGTAAGAGTTTTCCCGCAAATGGGAAAAACTTGCCCCTGGCGCCCAATTCGTGGGTGCGTACAAACGAGGACGTCCAAACTCAAGGGCGTCTCCGCCATTCTCTCCACCCCAAAACAGGGCGTCGCTTTCCAGTACATTGCCCAATGTGACCGTGCCGCTGACGTAGTCGAGCACAGAAGTTTGGTCTGATTCTTCCACAAATTGATCGAAGATGAAGGGAATGCCTTGAAACCCCAGGAACCCAGAATTTCCATTGTGGTTGGCGCTTCCGAGGAAGCCAAGGCCGTGGCACATTTCGTGAAGGGCCACTGTCACCAAATCGTACAACGTGTCGGGTACTTGCCCGTCCAACCCCAAGTACCATGAAGCATCTTCTGCAATTTTGACCACCATGTCTGGTGCTTCAGGATTCAAGTCTTCCCCTGCCATTTGGTTCGCCAAGGCAATGGGGTACTGCCGGTTTCCTTCTTGAGCACCATCAAAGTCATGCACCACTTCATAGGGACCTGCTTGACCCAAAATGTTGGGAGGCAAAGAATCCCAAATGGCCATCACATTTACAGGAATCACCGTTTCAATGGATTGGCTCCAGATGTCTGCCGCGCGCTCTACAGCAGGCTTGGCTTCCTCGGGAAACAGAGGCCCAAACTCCAAATTGAGGATGGCACTGCGTGGGCCAGGTGCAGCAGAATACCAATGAGGGGTGCCGACAGAAGTATGACTGGCTTCGCCCGTGCCCTGCAATCCAAAATCGCTCAACTCGAAATGAGTAGGATGATTTGGCAGTGCGGGATCAAGGGCCTGTAAAGTCCCGGGCCCGCTGCCGTTTTGGCCAAAACTCATGGACGTGAGCAGCAAGCCAAGGGTGAGAAGATTCCAGCGCATCATGGTGGTTATTCGTCGTTATCAAACATAAATATACGATATAAATATTATATAACTCGACGAAGGGCTGAATTTTTACGAGGAAACAGATCCTTGCTCAACTTTCGAGCAATGCTCATATCTTGGGCGCCATGCAAAGCAAATTGGCCGAAAACCTGAAGGCGCTAAGGAAGGCGCGTGGCTGGACACAACAAGCTCTGGCAGAGCGACTTGGTTTGACCAGACCCACCCTTGGGGCCTATGAGGAGGGACGTTCGGAGCCCAAACTGTCCGTACTCATTGACATGGCTGCGTGTTTTGACATCACCGTCGACGCGTTGGTGCGCGGCTCAGAGGCCGAGATGCACGCGGAGCGTGTGAAAGGAGACGGCTTGCGCATCCTGACGGTGTCGGTCGATACAGAGCGCGACAATGAGCGCGTGGTGGTGGTGCCTGTCAAGGCGGCTGCGGGCTACGCGCACGGGTACGGCGATCCGGAGTGGGTTGCGCAGTTGCCGACGTTTGGCCTGCCGCTCAAGGAACTGGCGCCTGACCGCACGTACCGCATGTTCCAAATCGAAGGGGACAGCATGCTTCCCATCCCGTCAGGGAGCTACATCCTCTGCCGGTATGTGGACGATTGGATGAGCGTCGGGGGGTTGCGTCCGCACATTGTGGTGACGCGGAACGACGGGGTCGTCTTCAAGCGTATCGAGAACGATTTGCCTGGTGGCAGTCGCTTGGTTTTGCACAGCGACAACCCGGCTTTTGCACCTTACGCCGTGGCTGGCGATGACGTCATCGAGGTCTGGCGTGCCGCCGCCTACCTCAGCTTCGAGCTGCCCTCGGCTTTGGATGGACAGCCTGCATCGGCCGCAAGCTTGCGGAGCGCGCTCGACACGCTGAGGGGGGAAATTGACGCACTCAAGCGCGCGGAAAGTTGATCATACGCCGAGTGCGACGACTTCGTCGACGGCGTCGATCTTGGACTTGAGCAACTGCTCGATTCCGCCTTTCAGGGTTTGGGTGCTGGATGGGCAACCCGAGCATGCCCCGCGAAGGTGCACGTAGACGGTTCCTTCTTTGAACGCCTTGAAGTCAATGGCACCGCCGTCTTGCTCGACCGCAGGTCGCACGAATTCTTCAAGCAGCTGCTTGATGGTGTCGTCGTATTCCGAGGGCACAATGTCTTCCTCTGCGATGAACTTCACGGCATCCGGATCCAAGCCTGCAGGAGCTTGAGGTGGCGCGTCGGCAGAAGGCGTGTCCAACTGGGGCATGGCCTCCGCCAGTTTGTCGGCTTCCACGGCGTGTTCATGGTCCATGAGCCACTCGCGCACGTATTCCCGAAGTTGCTGCACAATCATCTCCCAGCCCAAGCTGTCGTCTTTGGTCACGCTGACCATCGATCCGCTGATGAACACGTTGGTCACAAACGGAAAGTTGAACAGCTCAGTGGCCAAGGGGCTGCAGAGCATGGCCTCTGCCTTCGAACGAAATTCGAGTTGTTCTTGCCCTGGAACGAGCTTGCGGTCCGCGACGAATTTCATGACCGCCGGATTGGGGGTCATTTCAGCGTAGACGCTGGTGGGAATGCGTGAAGTTGCCATCATGGACAAAGGTACACCGGGCCCTGCGTTGCCCCGACCATCCGATGTACCTTCACAGGGCGCGGCATGACCTTTTTTGGCACCTGGCGCACCTGATTTTGAATTGAACTTCCCCTGATGCGACATTTCCCAAGTCTGTTGCTTGCAAGTTTGGTTGGTGCATGGATCGCCTTGGTCTCGGTGACCAGCCTCCACGCCCAAACCACAGACCCCACCTTTCCCGTCAACGGCACCCACGACAAAGCGCTTGTGGCCACGGTGCTGGAACACGCCACGTTGCATCTCGACGCTGAGACCACCTTGGAAGACGGCACGGTCGTCCTGCACCGCGGACGCATTGTCGCGGCAGGTCCTGCTGCCAAGACCTCGTTTGACGGTCCGGCGATGCGCCTCGACATGACGGGACTCCACCTCTACCCCTCGTTTGTAGATGTCCACAGCGACCTTGGCACCCCCGAGGTCCAAAGCGCAGGCTGGTCCCGCACTCCCCAAGACCTCAGCGACAAGAAGGGCGCGTACGGCTGGAACAAAGCGGTTCGGCCAGAAACGTCAGCAGCGGCAGCATTCGACCCCTCAGCAGAAGCGGCCAAGGCGCTGCGCAAGGCGGGATTTGGCGCGGTGTTGACCCACGTTCAGGACGGGGTGGTCCGCGGTACGGGCGCCGTGGTCCTGCCCCTCGACGATCCCCGAGAAGCCCTTCTCGCCCCGGATGCGTCGTTCCACATGAGCTTCCGCAAGGGGTCGTCGTCTCAGAACTATCCCAGCTCCCTCATGGGTGCGACCGCGTTGTTGCGCCAAACCCACCTCGACGCCGCATGGTACGCCGAGGCGGCACCCCGCGGCATGGCCGGCGGAACCAATTTGTCCTTGGACGCCTTTGTTCGCGCGAGCGAACTGCCGCGGGTGTTTTCTGCGGGCAGCTGGAAAGACGTGTTGCGGGCGGATGTGATGCTCTCGGAGTTCGGCGTGAAGAAAGCCATCATGCTTGGCAGCGGCGATGGCTACCAGCGCGCCGAGGCCCTTGCCGAGACCGGCCACCGCATGGCCGTTCCTGTAAACTTCCCTGCGGGTTACGACGTGTCCGATCCACATCTCGCCCGAATGATCGGCTTCAATGAATTGAAGCATTGGGAACTCGCGCCCTCCAACGCAGCCCGACTGCACGACGCAGGCGTGCCTGTCGCCTTCACGGCCCATGGGCTGAAGGACCCTGGGGCTTTCTTGTCCGGCGTCCGCAAAGCGGTGGAAGCTGGCCTCCCCCAAGAGGTGGCCCTTCGCGCGTTGACGTCCAACCCGGCTTCTTGGCTGGGAATGTCGGACCAGTTGGGCAGCTTACGACAGGGTAGCGTGGCCAACGTGCTTGTGACCGATGGCCCTTTGTTTGCATCTTCCACCCACCTTGTGGAACACTATGTCGGCGGCAACCCCACGCCCATGCGGGACCGCCATCCTTTGGACCTCATCGGCAGTTACAACGTCAATGTTGACGACAGCGTGTATGTCCTGTCCGTTCAAGGTGAACCTGGCAAGTGGAAGGCGTCTTGGACAGTAAACGATTCCACGGAGGTGAAAGTGCCCCTGACCCTCGACAACCGGACGGTGGTGTTCCGTTTGGCCACGGAAGACGGACCGATTCGTTTGACAGGCAACGTGTGGATGGAGAGCCGAATCTGGGAAGGTTCAGGCCAAACCGCCACCGGCCAGTGGACCGACTGGTCGGCCATTCGCAACGCCGAGGCGGCTGAAGACGCAATCCCGGAAGACCCTGAAGCGGTCGCAGCGGCAGAACCGGATCAAGACGCGCCTGAGGTCACCGAAACGGAAGCATCGGCGGAAGAGGCGGATGCCACGGAGCTCGATCTTTCGGGCGTGGTGTACCCCTTCACAGCCTACGGCACGCCAGAACGGCTGTCGGCCGAGACCGCGTGGATTCGCAACGCCACGGTGTGGACATGCGAGGCCGACGGTGTCTTGGACGGGGCGGACGTGCTCTTCCACGACGGGGCCTTGGTGGCCATCGGCGCTGACCTCAACCCGGCGGAGTTGTTGCCCGCCGGCGTGACCCCTTTGGAAATCGACGGTCGCGGCAAGCACGTGACGCCAGGCGTCATCGACGAACACACGCACATCGCCGTGGACCGCGGCGTGAACGAAGGCACACAGGCGAGCAGCGCCGAGGTTTGGATTGGACACGCCGTGAACAGCGAGGACGTGAACATGTACCGCCAGCTTTCCGGTGGCGTGACATGCGCCCAAATCCTCCACGGCTCTGCCAACCCCATTGGCGGCCAAAGCGCCATCATCAAATTCCGTTGGGGTGTCGAGCCCCAGGACCTCCTGTTCGAGGAAGCCGTGCCGTTCATCAAGTTCGCGCTCGGGGAGAACGTGAAACAGAGCAATTGGGGCGACGGTTACCGCTCGCGCTTCCCGCAGACGCGCATGGGGGTGGAGCAGGTTTACTACGACCACTTCATTCGGGCCCGTGAGTACGGCCAAGCCCAAATTGAGCACCGCGCCGCCCTTCGAAACGCCAAGCGCAAGGACATCCGCGAAGGACGGGGTCCGGTGGCGCCGCGCGTGGATTTGGAATTGGAAACACTCCTTCAAATCCTCAACGAGGAACGCTTCGTGACCTGCCACAGCTACCGCCAAGATGAGATCAACATGCTCATGCACGTGGCCGATTCGCTCGGCTTCCGCCTCAACACCTTCACCCACATTCTCGAGGGTTACAAGGTGGCCGACAAGATGGCGCAGCACGGCGCCGGAGGCTCCAGCTTCAGCGACTGGTGGGCCTACAAATACGAGGTGAAAGACGCCATCCCTTACAACGGGGCGGTGCTTCACAACCAAGGCGTGGTGACGGCCTTCAACTCCGACGATGCCGAGATGGCGCGCCGCCTGAATCAAGAAGCGGCCAAGGCCTACAAGTACGGCCGCGTGCCAGAGGAAGAGGCGTTGAAGTTTGTGACCCTCAACCCAGCCAAGCTCTTGCACATCGATCACAAGACCGGCTCTCTGAAGCCGGGCAAAGACGCCGACGTGGTGGTGTGGTCGGACCACCCTTTGAGCATCAACGCCAAGGCAGAACAAACCTTCGTGGAAGGCGTTCGCTGCTTTGATGTCGACCGGGACCTGGCCCTTCGTGAGGCCATGCGGACTGAACGTGCGCGCCTGACCGCCAAGATGTACAACGCTGGACAATCTGTGGGTTCAGGCGCCTTGAAGCGCCCCTCCGAGCGCGTCCAATCTCATTACCACTGCGACACCCTCACCGATGAAAACCGCTAAGCACCTCCTCCTCTCGGCCTGCACGGCTGCGTTGTTCAGCGCTGTGACCTTGACCGCGTGGGCCCAGCCCACGCCCGGCCCTGACCAGTCGCGCTCCATCCTCATCCTCGGAGCCACGGCCCACCTCGGCACAGGCGACGTCCTCGAGGACTGCGCGGTGGGCTTCCGCAACGGCGAAATCGACTACGTGGGCCGGAGCTTTCAGGTCAACCGCCAGAAGTACGACGACATCCTCGACGCCACGGGCCATCACCTGTACCCCGGCTTCATCGTGACCAACACCACCCTGGGCCTTCAAGAAATCGGAGCTGTCAGGGCGACGCAGGATCAATACGAAGTGGGCACCTTCCGCCCCAATGTACGTTCGGTCATCGCCTTCAATACCGACAGCGAAATTCCACCGACGGTTCGCACCAACGGCGTGCTGATGGGCCAAATCACACCCCGTGGAGGCGTCGTCTCGGGCTCGAGTGGCGTGGTGCACTTTGACGGGTGGAACTGGGAAGACGCGGCCATTGCCATGGTCGACGGCATCCACCTCAACTGGCCCTCGACCCACCATCGTCACCGCAGCGATGGCAAAATCGACATCCAACGTCGCAAGACATACGACCGGCAAAAGCACGAGATCGATCGTTTCTTTGGCGAGGCCCAAGCTTACGCCGCCGCACCGCGCGGCTCTGTGACCGACGTGCGTCATGAAGGCATGCGCGGGTTGTTTGACGGGTCGCTCTGCCTGTACGTTCACACCAACGACGCCCGCGCCATCACCGAGGCGGTGCACTTCAAGCGCGACCTCGGCATCGAGCGTATGGCCGTTGTCGGCGGCTACGACGCCTACCTCGTGGCGGACCTTTTGCGTGAAAACGACGTGGCGGTCATGCTCCAAAGCGTGCACAGCCTGCCCCGTTTCGCGGACGACGACGTCGATCTGCCCTTCAAACTTCCCAAGTTGTTGATGGACGAAGGCCTCACAGTGGCCCTCCAGGTCGACAAGCGCATGACCGAGATGAACTCACGCAACTTGCCGTTTTACGCCGGCACTGCACGTGCATACGGCCTCACCGAAGAGCAAGCCATCCAAGCATTGACACGCAACCCGGCTCGAATCCTCGGCATCGACGACCAAGTGGGAACGTTGGAGCGCGGCAAGATGGCCACATTGTTCTTGTCGGAAGGGGACGCCCTCGACATGCGCACCAACAGCCTGACACATGCGTGGATTGAGGGCCGCGAAATCGACCTCGACAACCGCCAGCGTCAGCTCTACCGGAAGTTCCAAACGAAGTACGGGGCCGAAGTCCTCGACAGCCCGGCTCCGAACCGATAAGAGAAAGGCCAGGAGGAGGGGCCGGTTCAGTATCCAGCGCGCTCGTGAACGCGGGCCAATACGGAGGTCGCAACGGCGCGAGCCTTTTCGGCGCCTTTGGCGAGGGCCTCGTCGATTTGGGCCTTGTCGGCCATGAGCTCGTGGAAGCGCGCGCGTTCGTCAGCGAAGCCGTCCACAAGGGCTTGCAGAAGATCCTTCTTGGCGTGTCCCCAACCGTATCCTCCAGCTTGCAGTTGCTTCGCCATCTCGCCGGCTTGTGCCTCGTTCGCCACAAGGCTGTACAGGCTGTGGGTGACGTTTGCTTCAGGATCCTTGGGCTCTTCGAGGGGCGTGGCGTCCGTGACAATCTCCTTGTTGATGCGCTTTTTCAGCGCCTTGGGGTCGTCAAAGATGTTGAGGGTATTGTTCCTTGACTTGGACATTTTGCCGCCGTCCAGGCCAGGAACGTACATCGTCGCTTCCTGGGTCATGGCTTCCGGCAGCACGAACGTCTCGCCCATGGCGTGGTTGAAACGGCTTGCGACGTCGCGGGTCATTTCGAGGTGTTGCATTTGATCTTTCCCCACGGGCACGAGTTCCGCGTCGTAGAGCAAAATGTCCGCCGCCATCAGCATGGGGTAGGCAAACAGCCCAGCGTTCACGTCGCCGAGGCGGTCTTGCTTGTCCTTGAAGCTGTGGGCCAAGGTCATGCGCGAGTAGGGGAAGTAGCACTGCAGGTACCAGGCGAGCTCGGTGCACTCAGGCACGTCGCTTTGGCGGTAGAACACCGTCCGCTCTGTGTCCAGCCCAAACGCCATCCACGTCGCCGCCACCGCGTAGGTGTTCTCGCGCAGGGTGGCCCCGTCCTTGATTTGCGTCAGCGAGTGCAGGTCGGCGATGAATAGGAAGCTCTCGTTGGAGCCTTCGTTCGCCAATTCAATTGCTGGCTTGATCGCCCCCAAGATGTTTCCGAGGTGCGGGGTGCCGGTGCTTTGGATGCCTGTCAGGACGCGTGCCATGGGTCTGAGCTCAGCAGAATTCGTCGAACGCCAACTTGAGGTGATCGGCGATCATTTCGGCGGTTCGGCCTTCGATGTGATGACGCTCCACCATGGCGGCCAATCGGCCGTCCTTGAACAACGCCACGCAAGGCGAAGACGGAGGGTAGGGGAGCATGAATTTGCGGGCGCGGTCGACGGCTTCACGGTCGACGCCAGCAAACGCCGTCGCCAGGTTTGTGGGCACTTTGCTGTGCTTCACGGCGAGCTTGACGCCGGGGCGCATGGAGCCGGCGGCACAACCGCAGACGCTGTTGAGGACCACAAGTGTGGTGCCTTCTTTGGCGAGGGCCGTGTCAACGTCGGATTCGGTGATCAATTCTGAGAAACCGGCCTCGGTGAGGTCCGCTTTCATGGGGGCTACCATTTCGGGAGGGTACATGGTTGTGGAATTTCAGAGTTTGTCAGTCAACACGGCTCACGCGTCGGTGTTCTCGTCCGGCGCCGTGGAGCGCAGGAAAAGTTCGTCGTATTGTTCGTCGTGGATGGGCGAAGGCGCGTCGATCATGACGTCGCGGCCGCTGTTGTTCTTGGGGAAGGCGATGAAATCGCGGATGCTGTCGCTGCCGCCAAACAAGCTGCACAAGCGGTCGAACCCGAGGGCCAACCCACCGTGAGGAGGAGCGCCGTATTGGAACGCGTCCATCAAGAACCCGAACTGTGCCTGCGCTTCCTCGGGGCTGAAGCCAAGCAGGTCAAACATGCGCGCCTGGATGTCCTTGTCGTGGATCCGGATGGAACCCCCGCCAATCTCGACGCCGTTGATGACCATGTCGTACGCGTTGGCCTTGACCGCCCCGGGGTCTGACTCGAGGATGTCCATCTGCTCAGGCTTGGGCGACGTGAACGGGTGGTGCATGGCGTGGTAGCGCTCGGTGTCTTCGTCCCATTCGAGAAGCGGGAAGTCGACGACCCACAACGGCTTGAAAACCTTGGGGTCGCGGAGGCCGAGTTCGGCGCCCAAGTGCAGGCGGAGTTCGCAAAGCTGCTTGCGCACCTTGTCGAGGTCGCCGCTGAGCATGAGAATCAAGTCGCCCGTGTTGGCACCGGAGTGCGACGCCCAGGCCGCTTGGTCCTCGGGGCTGAAGAACTTGTCTACGCTCGACTTGAACGTGCCGTCTTCGTTGACCTTGCAGTAGACGAGGCCCTTGGCGCCAATTTGAGGGCGCTTGACCCAGTCCGTCAGCTTGTCGAGTTGCTTGCGGGTGTAGGAGGCGCAGCCCGGGGCCACGATGCCCAAGACCGCTTCCGCCGAGTCGAACACGCCGAATCCCTTGCCTTGTGCCACAGGGGCGAAGTCCACAAATTCCATGTCGAAGCGAACGTCAGGCTTGTCGCTGCCGTAGCGGCGCATCGCCTCGTCGTAGTCCATGCG
>MDSV01126076.1_pt1 | contig 18367 bp, 16 predicted proteins | sample 810851 | NCBI WGS metagenome assembly MDSV01 (sample SAMN05326640, study PRJNA326480) | marine metagenome | isolation source: seawater | place: Atlantic Ocean: North East | collected 2012 | reverse complement strand
TGGCCGACGACATTGACGCCGACATGGCGTCTTGTCTGTATTGTGGACTCATCACAGACACCGGAAGTTTTCGTTTCCCTTCGGTCACCTCGGAAACCCATGCCATGGCTTCACACTTGCTGGGAACAGGTATGGATCACAGCAGGGTGCACAGTTTGATCTACGACGCTTGCCGTCTGGATCAAATCCGCCTTACGTCTTACGCCTTGGGTCAAAAATTGCAAGTTTTCCCAGAGTACAACAGCGCCATTGTGAGCCTGAGCTTGGAGGAGCTTGAGCGGTTCAACGCCCAAAAAGGTGACACAGAGGGCTTGGTCAACCGTGCGCTGAGCATCGAAGGAATTCGCTTCGCCGTGTTCGTGAAAGAGGACGTAGACCGTGTCAAAATGAGTTTGCGCTCGACGGGTTCTTTCAGTGTGCGAGATGTGGCCGCCACCCATTTCAATGGCGGTGGTCACCACAACGCAGCTGGAGGTGCCTGTCCCGGGGAGTCCCTGGAAAGCGTGGTTTGTCGGCTCATCGATTTATTGCCCTCGTACGCGTCGCAACTTCAAAATGAAGGCTGAACGCTGGCCCTGTAGGATCAGCTTGGGCTGGCTCGCGCTTTGTGTTGCAGTGTTCTGGTCGTGCGAGTCCCCGCGTGCCGTTCCACCCAACATGCCCAACGCGGAAGCACGGGCCCAATCCACGCGCAACCGGCTCCGAGCTTTCAACGCGGCGCGCTTTGAACAGGAACGACACCAAGTTGATTCGGCAGCCCACGTGCATGCGCCTCAATCCCGGGCCTTGCCCGGTGGCATTTGGTTGATCCTGGATGGAGGGGAGGCGAATGTTCGAGGTCGAGTCCCAGATGGAGGCGACCGAGTGCAATGGAAGTGGGTGGCTCGGACTTTGAAAGGGGACACTTTGACGTCGGGAGAGGAAGATTTTCTGGTGGAGAAGGACGCGTTGCCGTTGTGTTTTCACGAGGTGGCCAAATCCACACCCCGGCCCGGTCAGGGTCGATTCTGGACCACGTCGACGACGGCCTTCGGGGCATCTGGCATTCCTGGCGAAATTCCGCCGTTCACGCCGTTGGATGTTCAGTTCGTTCAACGTCGTCCTGTCCTTGATGCGGCTTGGTTGACTGAAGTGCAACAAGGCGTGTTCGATGAGGCTGTTTGGCTGAAGGAATTTGTGGCGGAAGCCGCACCGGCTGCGTCCCAGCTTGCCGACAGGCCTGTCTGGGTCGATTGTGTCGATTGTTCACCGTTGACTTCTGAGGGAGAAGCAATGCGCTTGGACATCCACACAGTCGACGTCCAGTCTATCTTGCAAGGTGAACAGGGCCGAGAGTCCACCATGGAGTGGAGGCGGGGCACCCCTGACCAATTGGTGCCTGCCTTGGAACAGGCCCTTTTGGCCCATCCCCGTGCGGCCGTCTTGACCATTTGGACGACTTCTGAATTTGCATTCCAACACAAAGGCGCGCCGGCGGCTGGGGTCAGGCCTCGAACGCCCGTGAGGTTCGATGTCCAGGTGTCTCCGCTGTGGTGAGTGTCATGTGGCAGATTGCCACGATTTCACCCAAGCCCCGGCCGCTGCATCCACCATGTCGTAGACTTGACTGAACCCCTCGGCACCTCCATAATAGGGGTCGGGCACTTCAGCATCTTTCACAAAAAGCTTGATCTTGGTCAAGTGTGCTTGGTTGTTCCCAGCGATCCGATGTGCATTGGTCAAGTTGGATTTGTCCATCACCAGGATCCAATCAAAACTGTCGAAGTCTTTGAGCACCAGCTGACGGGAAGTTTGCTTTGAGATGTCGATGCCGTGACGTCGCATCTCTCTTTGCGCCCTTGGGTCAGGCAGCTCTCCAGCATGATGGGCGCTGGTGCCTGCGGAGTCAACTTTGCACCGAATTCCACGTTGTTGAATGTGGTGGCGAAGGAGGCCTTCTGCCATGGGGGAACGGCAAATGTTCCCAAGGCACACGACCAGCACGTTCGATGGAGGGTTGCTCATGCGCCGAATATGGCACAAAAAAGCCCCCGCTCCAGCGGGGGCTTGGTCGATTGTGAATCGCCTGACCAATCAGTGGATGGCCAGTTTCTTTTCGAGGTCTTCCAAATACTTCCGGAAATGCTTGTCGGTTTCGCTCAAGTTGTTGACTGTCCGGCATGCGTGCAGCACAGTGGCGTGGTCCTTGCCTCCACAGTGCAATCCGATGTTCGCCAACGACGACTTGGTCATTTTCTTGGCGAAATACATGGAAATCTGACGGGCCTGGACAATCTCGCGCTTGCGTGTCTTGCTCTTGAGCAATTCGATCGGCAGGTCGAAGTAATCGCAAACCACTTTTTGGATGTAATCAATGCTGACTTCCCTCGCCGTGTTCTTGACGAATTTGTCAATCATGTGCTTCGCCAAATCTAGCGTGATGGCTTTGCGGTTCAGGCTGGCTTGGGCAACCAGAGAGATCAGTGCCCCTTCCAATTCGCGCACATTCGTGGTGATGCTGTACGCCAAGTACTCGATGACTTCTCGGGGAAGCTCAATGCCATCTGAATACATCTTTTTCTCTAGGATGGCCATCCGAGTTTCCAGTGATGGCACTTGGAGATCGGCACTCAACCCCCACTTGAAACGCGACAACAGACGTTGCTCCATTCCTTGCATTTCCACAGGTGCTTTGTCCGAAGTCAGAACAATTTGCTTGCCGGTTTGGTGCAGGTGGTTGAATATGTGGAAGAAGACGTCTTGTGTCTTTTCCTTGCCACTGAAGAATTGCACGTCGTCGATGATCAGCACATCCATCATTTGGTAGAAGTGGCTGAAGTCGTTGACGGTGTTGTTCCGAACGGCGTCGATGAATTGGTGCGTGAAGCGCTCAGAACTCACGTAGAGCACCGTCTTGTCCGGCTGTTGGTTCTTGATCTCCAACCCAATGGCGTGGGCGAGATGCGTTTTGCCCAGACCCACACCTCCGTAGATCAAGAGGGGATTGAAGGCTGTTCCGCCAGGTTTGTTGGCCACGGCGAAACCTGCGCTCCGCGCAAGACGGTTGCATTCACCTTCGATAAAGCTGTCGAACGCGTAGTTGGGATTCAGGTTGGAGTCGATGTTCAACTTGCGCAAACCTGGAATCACAAAAGGATTCTTGATGGGGGCGGGCTCTCCCACAATCGGCATGGACACTTCTGCGTTCCGAGTGGCACGTACTTCAGTGGTGGGAACGTTGACCGTGTAGGGGCTGCTGGAGACCCCTTCGCGGGCGTGCTCCATGATGATGCTGTATTCCAAACGAGCCTCCGTGCCAAGCTCTTTGCGCACAGTTTTGCGCAACAAAGAAACGTAGTGCTCTTCAAGCCACTCGTAGAAAAACTGGGAGGGAACTTGAATGGTGAGCACATTTCCATCGAGCTTCACCGGCTTGATAGGCGCAAACCAAGTCTTGTACGCCTGATCGTTGATGTTGTCCTTGATGACAGTCAGGCACTTGGCCCAAACGCTGGCGTGGTCTTGGTTCATGCAGAGAGGTTGAAAAGGTTCAACTGGTTGGTCTTCAAACTGTCCTGAAAGAGGATGGTTTTTGTTCTCAACCGAGAAGGCGAATTTGGGATAAATCTTCTCAAAAAAAAAAATCGGAGGTCTTGATTTTTGACGAATTCTAACAGGTGTGAAAACCAAGGCAACCCGTGAATATATGTGGTGAAAATATTGTGTGTCCTCTGGGCGTTGCATCTTGCAGCAATGGGAATTTTTCAAGCCACGAATGCAGGGCAAGTGCACGTGCACGATTTGCGTGTGAGGTATGCGGATACAGATCGAATGGACATGGTGTACCATGGCACATACGCGGCATATTTGGAAGCGGCCCGTGTGGAAATGTTGAGAGACTCAGGATTTGTGTACGCTGAAATGGAGCGCGATGGTACGTTTTTGCCTGTGGTGCAGCTGGAGCTGACCTACAAGAAGCCCGCCCGTTACGACGAAGTGTTGGAAGTGCACACCCACATCACGCAAGAGCCCACCTCCAAATTGGTGTTGCACTGTGAGGTGCGTCGAGGAGAGGATGTCCTTGTGGAAGGAAAGGTGGTGTTGGTGTTTGTGGATGGCTCGTCAGGGAGGCCTAAAAGGGCCCCTGAGCACTTGGTTCAGACGCTGACCAAAATTGGGTTGGTCAGGGGATGAGGCATGGATTCAGGAAGTTTGGAGCTCTCGGATGAGGCTGTCCAACTTCGCGATGACGTTTTTCCACGAAAATGAATTGGCCTTTTCGCGGTAGGCTTTGGGGGCCACGGGCCAAGTCTTCCACGTCTGATTGCGAAAGGCATCAAACCAAGATTCAGGCTCCATGTACCGATGCCCGGCCGGCATGGTTTCAGTGTACGCATGCAATTGGGGCACCCAAGGCATCACCTCACAGCGCATGGCTTCGATCACGGCCAACCCGAAGTACTCCTGCTTTGGCGCAAGCGGGGCCACGGTGCTTCGCCACAGCCATCGGACATAGTCGGCCTTGGAATCGGCATACCCCCACTGCAAACAGCGTGAACCCATGTTGTCACGCATGGCTTCCCAGCCTTCTGGGACCCTTCCCTTGGATTCCCCCATGACCACAAATTCGGCAGGAATGTTGTGTTTTAGAATGCCATGCACAAGCGCCATCCAAACGTCGGTTCCTTTGTCCCAGGACCATCTCTGGTTCCAGAGCAGCACAGGAACCTCACAGCCCTCCCAGTTGCCTGGCTGTTCTGGTCGCAGTGCATCCCAATCCTCAAAGCTCAATCCAAGGTGCACCACATGGCTTTTTTCTGCGATGCGCGCTGCGGGACGAGGCAGTCTGGGCTTGGGCATCTTGGCCATCCATGTGTCGACAGCGTCCAAAAACGCCCTGCGGTGGTGGGCAGAGTTGAACCAAACTTGGTCGGCAGCAAGGGCGCTGGAGACATTGATGTAGCTGTACGCCAAGTCACGTCCGAGCTTGGGGTCGTTGTCAGTGGGCGACCAGGGAAAGGTGAGTTGGTTTTCATGGAACATGACCACGCATTTGACGCCGTGCCAGGTGGCTGGCAACAGGCCTTTGAGTTGTGCTAGGTCGCACATGTCCGTGGTGATGAGGACGTCGGGAGGGCTCATGGACTGCAGTTCATGGGCCCAAATCCCAGCAGCGCCTTGCATCCGCCATTTCCAATGGTTGGCGTGGAACGTTTTAAGGTCCACTCGATGCCCTTTTTGCGTCAGCCCTTGCTTGACGCCTTGGGCCCAAGCGGCGTGGGACCCGCCGTGAAAGGGATCCAACAAAAGAATGCGGGCAGAATCGTTCATGGAACCAAGTTTTCAAAAGGTACAACACGCTCGGCTCGCGCACATCTTGGTGAGCTTGCCTCAAATTGGGCGTGCCGGCGTCGTGCCATGCGCTCACCCACGCAGAGGCGATCACATGGCTGGCTTCACAGAACCTCGGCCACGTGTTGTGTCCAGTGAGGCTGTCCCAGCATGCCAGAGCCTCGGGACTGGGCAACATGGACAGGGTGCGCCCCCGTCGGCGCAAGGCCCAACCGCGGGTTTCAACCAAGCGTCGCCATGTGGCCTCTGTCACGAGGAGTTCGGGCACGTGGCTGTGGCTCTCCGTCAAGATGTCCCACGGGTCCCAGAGGGGCTCGTAGTCAGGCCGGGCCTCTGTCAATTCACAGGTGTGTGAAGCCATCAAGTTCTCCACGTTGTGGGTTTCCCACAGGGCATGTATGCCCTGTTGATTGGTCCGTTGGCCGTCGTAGTTTCCTGTGCTGTGAAGTGGCACGTGGGCGTCGGCCAAATAATGTCCAAGGTCAGCGGCCGTGCGCAGCACGTTGTCCAAATCGGGGGGGGTGGAGTCCGAACCCGCCATCAAACCCACGAGCTTGTTGTACGTCCAGAACAATTGCCATGGCAACACACCAAATCGGTGAGGATCGAGGGTGCTGTCGCCCGAGGCCACGATGGCCTTGTATTCTTGCCAACTCATTCCAATCAGCTCATTCGAGGACGAATCTCCGGGCCAAGCGTCGAGGACGTCGTCCAGGTCAAGGAAATGTCGAGGTGCCTCGAGGCTGTCGGTGTGCTTCCTCGAGTCTGCAGAGGTGGCGTGGCGCACCAGAAGGGTGGGGTCGCCCCCCCCATGCGTTTTGCAAGTCAGGGGGCAATTGCACCCAAGCTTTTGCGTGAATGTGTCGGTGAGGGGAGAACCCCCAACCCACGATGAAGATTGGAAGCAGGCAGGCGAAAGCGCCTTTCAGGACATCATTTGGAAGTCGGCGCATGGTTCAACAGAACCAAGGAACCGTTTTTCAAAATGGGAATGGCCTTGCAATTGTTGGGCGTCAGGCAATACTTCACGTCCTCGTTCAAGTTCAAATTGCGCAACCGCCTTCTGTGCGAGGACGCCTTGAGGAAGGAGAACATGTTGTCTCGAGAGGAACGGAACAAAAATTTGGCAGCCACCGTGCTGTCTGAGTCTGCGTAAAATTTCCCAGAGGCCAGACATAGGTCTGCAATGGCCCCGCCACAAATGGTGTCCTCCAAGTTGAATTTGTCTTTCCAACCTGACCCCAAGACCAGCACGTCGCGCTCTTGTTCAATGAGCCATGTGCTGATGGCGTCGAGGTTGTTCAAGGCGCCGATCACCACGGTCGACTTGTCCTTGGCCATGTTGATGGCCTTCGTGCCGTTTGTGGTCGTCAACACCACCGTTTTGCCTTTCAACTTGGGGTCCATGTAGCTGTATGGCGAATTGCCCATGTCGAACCCGTCGACAATCTGTCCGCCACGTTCCGCTGCCACAATGTGACCTTGTGCTTTGTAATTCTTGGCTTCTTCCAAAGTCGCCACGGGGATGATTTCCCCAACCCCGTACTCCATGGCGGCACAAATGGCGGAGGTTGCCCTCAGCACGTCCAGGACGACCACGAGGTCAAAATCTCTTTCGTAGAGGTGGTACTCGCCTGGCGAAAAGCAAACTTCAATGCGGTTCATGTCGTCGTCGGTGTTGGGTTCAGGAAGTCAAAAAGGGAAACTTCACCACGTGGCAGGCCACCCTCTTGCTGCGGATTTGGACGAACAAGTCCGTGCTCAGCGCAGACACCGCGCGGTCAAGATAGGCCATCCCAATGCCATGGCCCAAGGAAGGAGACATGGTCCCGCTTGTGACTTGCCCAACCACATTGTCGGACGCGTCCATCACGTTGTAGCCCTGACGCGGGATGCCTCTGTCGTCCATGACCAGCCCTCTCAGCTTGCGCGGGGTGCCTTCCACCTTTTGCGCTTTCAGGAGGTCGGCGTCGACAAAGTCCTTCGTGAACTTCGTGACCCAACCCAATCCAGCCGACATGGGAGACGTGGTGTCGTCGATGTCGTTGCCGTAGAGGCAGAAACCCATTTCCATGCGCAAGGTGTCCCGCGCGCCAAGCCCACATGGTGGCACCCCTGCATCAAGCAGGGCTTTCCAGATGGATTCCACCCCCTCAGGCGACGCATAGATTTCGACGCCGCCTGCCCCGGTGTAGCCCGTGGCAGACACCAACACGTCTTGGCCGAGAAGGGTTCCTTGTGTGAACGTGTAGTAGGACAGTTCTTCCCAGGTGTTTTCGTCCTTTCTGGTGGGAGACAACTTGCCGAGGATATGCTGGGCTTCGGGCCCTTGAAGCGCGATCAACGCGTGTCGTTCGCTGGCGTCATCCAACGTCACGTTGAATCCCTTTTCTGCGACTTGATTTTGAATCCAAGCCCAGTCTTTGGCCCGATTGCTGGCGTTGACCACAAGCATGAATCGGTCTTGGTCAAGGCGGTAGACCAACAGGTCGTCCACGATGCCGCCGATGCCGTTGGGCATGAAGCTGTACTGGACTTTGCCGTTGAACAAGGTGCTGGCGTCGTTGCTGGACACCCATTGCACCAAAGCAAGTGCGTCTGGGCCGGAGATGAAGAACTCGCCCATGTGGCTCACGTCGAACATGCCGACATGGCTGCGCACGGCATGGTGTTCTTCCTTCAGCCCTGTATATTGCACAGGCATGCTGAATCCAGCAAAGGGAACCATCTTGCCTCCAGCAGCGAGGTGGGCTTTGTGGAGGGGAGTGCGTTCAAGCGGGGGAGTCTCCATGGCGCGAAGGTAATGAGGCGGCTTCCGGCCCGATGTGGAACACCACATCGAGGATGGACCGTCCTCCGACGAATCCCAATCGGTCTTCAAACACTTGAGGATAATGAACCGGTGAAGCTTCTCGCCAAAGGTCTCTGCGGCGCCAATCTTGGCGAGGTTCCACAATGAGGTACGATGGACTCAGAGACGGATGAGGCTGGCCAAGCCAGCCGCTGGCCATGACGGTGGATGCCAGGGCGGCTTCCAGCCAAGAGCCTCCGGGCTTGAGATGCAGGTGTGACCAACGTTCCACGTCGTCCATGTAGTGTTCAAAGAAAGGCGCGCTTCCACAGTTCGTGCGCAAAGGCTTGAGCAACACGCCGGGATTGACCTTGCTCGTGAATAGAATGTCTTCCAGTCCACGGCTGGCTGCGTGACGACGGTGGACAGGTACGGTGACGAAGCAAGGCCCTTGGCTTTGCACCAAGGCAATGCGGTTTCTCAAGCTCTGTTTGACGTAGTGCTCGTGACGACAGATCAATGTCTCAGGGCTGCGGGCCACGTCAAACCACACGGCAGGGGGGAACAACGCCGCAGGCAGGATGGCCCCCGTTCGGTTCACTTGACCGTCTTCATCATGCGGTCCCAGCGGATTTTGGCTTCGCCGTGCTGAGCTTCATTCTGCTTGCTGAACCAGATGAACGACGCCCGTCCGACAATGTGATTGTCAGGCACAAACCCCCACATGCGGCTGTCGGCGGATCGATGACGGTTGTCGCCCATCATCCAATACCCGTCCATGCCAAACGTGTAGGTCGTCGTTGGTTCCCCATCCAGGGTCACTTGGCCGTCGGGATGTTCCACAAGTTCGTGGCCCTCGTAGACGGTAATCCAACGGCGGTAGAGGTCCAAGTTTCGTGGGGTGAGGTCCACCGAGGCACCCTTCTCAGGCAAGGTGACGGGCCCAAAGTTGTCGGGGTCCCATTCATTGAATTCGGGGCCCCACACGTTGGGGAACATCTCCAAGCGACCCCGTCTATGGGCGTTGCTCATGGGCTCCACCGAACCGGCCAATGTCATCATGGCTTGCACTTCACGTTCCGTCAATGCCATGACCGCTGCAATGCCCTCAGGAATCGCGCTCACCGGTCCGAGATCAAGTTTGGTCAGGCCGAGTTTTCTAAATGCGTTCTGGGCTTCAGCTTGGTTGGCAAACACCACGCGGTGCTCCATTTGCAGTCCTTCGGGATTCTCCACCGCTTCGCCGTTGATGTGGAGTTGGCCTCCGACGACACTGACCGTTTCCCCCGGCAATCCCACGCATCGCTTCACATAATTCTCCATTTTGTCGATTGGCCTCGCCCTCAACCCAGGTGATTTGGCCGCCTGTTTGCGAGCCTGGTCCATGTATTTGTCAGGAGACAGGGAAAAGGTTTGGACATCACCCCCAGCGCGCCGAATGCCTTCTCGACGCAAAAGGGCCTGTGTGTCATGACCCACCAAAACAGGGTCGACATAGACCGTGTCGCCCAAGGGGAAGCTGAACACCACGGCGTCGTAACGCTTCACACCCCGCCACCCCGGAAGCCTGGTGTACGGCGTGGAGAACCAGCTGGTGTAGCTCGGCGTCAAGCCTCCAGGCAGTGCATTGTGAATGAAAGGCATGGACACTGGCGTTTGGGGCAGCTTGGGACCGTAGGCCGTCTTGTCGACGATCAGGTAGTCTCCCACGAGCATCGACCCTTCCATGGACGGTGTGGGGATGGTGAAGGGCTCCACAATGAGCATGCGCAGCGATCCAGCAACCACGGTTGCCCACAGCAGGGCTTCACTCCACTCTCGTGCTGTGGATTTCCGTGTTTTGGACCAATCTCGTTTTCCAACCCACGCTTGGTCTTGCTGCCGCAGTTCCCACATGGCCCACCATGGCAATGCCCCAAACATCCATTGGTCCTTCACGGTGCGCTTTCCAAACGCCAGACCGAGTTCCACATGCATGATGGTCAACATGAGAAGGTTGAGGCCTGGTACCAAAAGGAAAATGGCCCAATGCTTGGGGCGTCCAATCAAATCAAGCCACGGAAAGAAGTGCAATCCTGGCACCGCCCCCTGCCACGAAGGGCTTTCGGGACTTTTGCGCTTGATCAAAACCGGCAACACGGCGAGTTGCACCAGGATGGCCAAGGCCAGAAGAATCCAAGGAATGAGTTGCATGGTCAGAAGAGGTCAGTCATGGTGTAAACGCCGTGGTCGTTGGCAAGGTGTTTGGCCCAAGTCCATCGCAAGGCGAGGATTGCACCCTTCGCGAACCCTTGCCTGGATTTGGCTTTGTGTTGCAAAACAACGGCATCGTGGGCGGAGTTCCACGCCAACGTATGCCAACCCACCACGTCTCCCTTGCGCTCGGAGGACACAACGACAGGATGGTGCCATCCCCCTTGCTCCATGTGGGATTTCAAGGTCAGGGCGGTGCCTGAAGGGGCGTCTTTCTTGTTGGTGTGGTGCACCTCATGGATGGAGGCATCGTACCCTTCGAGCAGCGCAAATACGCGCCCGGCTTCCTGGGCGATGAGATTGGTGGCGTGGACCCCAGGGCTGAAGTTGGTGCTCCAGAACACGGACGTTCCACGCTCAGACGCTGCCGTCTTAACTGTGTCGAGATCTTGATGCCATCCTGTGGTGCCGGTCACCACGGGCACGCCCGCCTCGATGCACCGGCTCAGGTTGCCCAAGGCGGCCGTGGGCTCGGTCGCCTCGAAAACGATGCCCTCTGGGGACCATGCCATGCCCGCTTGAACCTGGAGCCCCAGCGTTCCTCCGGCGTCGGACCAGGCGCGTGCCACGGCTTGCCCCAGTTTGCCTGCACCCACCACTTCAAGGGGAGGCATGTTGAAAGGGAGGGGGAGTTGTGTCATGGCAGTGGGTTTGGGCGACGGTGAAGCGACCAGGTAAAGCGAAGTCCGGGCTTGCCGAAGACGGGGGTGAGCCCGGCGTTCAATTTGTCAGACGTGTCCAGTCCACGTAGCAAGGCGCCGGTGTTGGCATCCAACACCTGAAGGCCATGGGCCAACAATATGGACAGGATGCTGAGGTCTCGATTTCTCCGGTAAAAGAGGGCGCGCTCCTCCAGTTGGAACTCGGTGTAAAAGTTCCCGAATTCGTCGGTCAACACAGGTATTGTAGTGGGGTCGTCGTCGGTCAGGGCGATGAGGTCATCTAGGCTGGCTCGAAATTCTTCGACGTTGCCGTGGGTGGACCACACCGCGTACCCCAGGCCTCCCCACACGACGGGGACTTTCCAGATTTGCTTGTTCATGATTTGGCCCGTGCCAGGAAGACATGCGGCCCAAACGGTGGTTCGCTTCACCCGCAAAGAGGTGCTGTCAGGCAAGGCCTCTTGGCCGTTCGCCGTCAGGGTGCACGTCATGCCCCAGGTTAAAACGAGCGCTCCAATCCAGGCACAGGCAAACTTCAATGCAAACCGAGTTTGTTCAAGATGGATTCCAGGTCCACGAGGTCTTGGTATTTTACGGTGATTTGGCCTCCTCCCTTGGGGGTCCGATGGATGCCAAGCTTGGCGTGGGTGTCGCTCAGCCGCATTCGAAGCCGGTCCAAGGCCAGGGTCTCGTCTTCTCGGACGGCGAGCCTCTCGCTCGGTGTTTTTGCTGACATGGTGCTTGGCGTTTTCAGCGCTTTCACCCACGATTCCAGTTCCCGGACACTTGCACCTTCCAAAACGGTTTTTTCTGCCAGAGCCAACTGTTGATGCAGGGCCTCGCTTCCTGACAATCCAGCAAGTGCCTTGGCATGTCCGAGTCCCAAGTCGCCCTCCCGCAACATGTGTTGTATGCGAACGGGCAAGTCCAAGGCGCGCAAGTGGTTGGTCACCGAGGAACGAGCCTTGCCGACGCGCTTGCCCATTTCTTGCTGTGTCAACCCGCAGTCTTCCATCAATTGCTTGTAGCTCAGTGCCACTTCAAGTGGGTTCAGATCTTCGCGCTGGATGTTTTCAACAAGGGCCATCTCCAACAAGGTCTGGTCGTCGGCTTCGCGCACGTATGCCGGCAGGGCGTCAAGCCCGACCATCTGGGCGGCACGAAATCGCCGTTCGCCGGAGATGATTTGAAACTTCGAGGCACGTATCCTGCGAAGGGTGATTGGTTGAATGATGCCCAGCGATTCAATGCTTTCGGCCAGCGCCCTCAGCCCCGCTTCGTCAAATTCTTGTCTAGGTTGGTTCGGGTTCGCTTCGATGTCGGCGATGGGCACCTGCCGCACTGCTGAGGTTGGTCTTGCTCGGCCTGCGGCAATGGGGGGAGAGGATGACGGCGCGGTGGGGCGGACATCGCTCGGATGACCCAACAAGGCATCTAGACCACGGCCGAGCCCTTTACTGGGCGCCATGGCTGATGTACTTGTCCTCAGTCCTCATTTGTGTCATCTCGTTCTTCTGAAGGATTTCGCGTGCGAGGTTCAGATAGTTGATGGATCCTTTGCACGATGCGTCGTGCAGGATGATGCTCTCTCCATGGCTCGGGGCTTCCCCGAGGCGGGTGTTGCGGTGAATGACGGTGTTCAAGACGAGATCCTGAAAGTGGGTGCGCACTTCTTCCACAACTTGGTTTGCCAAGCGCAAACGGGTGTCGTACATGGTCAGCAAGATGCCTTCCACTGCAAGCGATGGATTGAGTTGCGTTTGCACAATTTTGACGGTGTTCAGCAGCTTGCCTAGCCCTTCGAGGGCGAAGTACTCACACTGGACGGGGATCATGACGCTGTCTGCAGCCGTGAGTGCATTCAGGGTGAGCAGGCCCAGGCTTGGCGAGCAATCCAGCACAATGAAATCATAGTCGTCCCGAGCGTCCTCCAGCACTTGCCGCAATTTGCGTTCCCGCTGGTCGGCGTGCACCAACTCAATTTCGGCGCCGACCAAGTCGAGGTTGGTGGGGAGCACGTCCAAGTTGGGAGAGGAGGAAGGGACAATGCAATCATGGAATGCAGCGTCTCCAGAAAGCACCTCGTAGCTCCCATGAACCACTTGTCGTGGATCTACGCCGACACCGCTCGATGCGTTGGCTTGAGGGTCGAGGTCCACGAGAAGGGTTTTGTATTCCAGCACACCTAAACATGCCCCTAGATTGATGGCCGTGGTGGTCTTGCCAACCCCTCCTTTTTGGTTTGCTACAGCAATGATTTTTCCCATGACGCTCTGTCTCTTCGCGGTTTGAACGAAGGTAGGGCCGAGATGGGGTGGCGGTGGGTGGAGTTATGCACACCCTCGCACCGCTTTATCAAGGAATCAGAGGTCGTCGAAGGCGATGTCTTCTTCGCTGTTCGAGTCGTCTTTTTTGGGCGAATCTTCCTCTGTGGGAGCCTCATTTTCCTGAGCAGCGCGTTCGGCGATGGGGTCTCTATACTCTCCAGTCGCCATGAGTTCTTGGATCTTGTCCACGGCATCTAAGAAGCCTTCTTCGAACTTCTCAAAGTCTTCCCTGTACAAGAAGATTTTGTGCTTCGAATAGCTCACATTGCCATGGTCGTCGAAGCGCCGCTTGCTTTCTGTGATGGTCATGTACAGGTCCTTTCCGCGGGTGGCTTTGACGTCAAAAAAATAGGTGCGCTTGCCAGCCCGAACTGGGCGTGAGTACAACTCGTCTTGGTTTTCGTAACTCGACATGATGGTGAGATCTCAAGGTTGTCTGCCCTGAAGATAGGGCAAACCCCAACTTATCGCGCAAGCGTCAAGTGGCCAGCCATCTCACGTGGGTACCCGATTTGGTCGAAGTAAGCCACGTAGAACAGGTACACCCCGTCCGGGCAATAGTGCAGCCCATCTTCGCCAAGTTGGCCCATCCAAGGTTGGTCAGGGTCAAAGCTCTCAAAGACCAATTCACCCCAACGGTTGGTGATGCGCAAGTGGTATTGGCTGACGCCACTGACAACGGGCAGCCAGACGTCGTTGATGCCGTCTCCGTCTGGTGTGAAGGCTGTCGGGGCGTAGAAGACTGACCCGGCCACGCTGACCTCGCCTGTGGCTGTGGCTGCACATCCGAAGTCGTTCACAACCGTTTGGGTGATGGTGTAGGTGCCGCCGTCCTCGTAGATGTATTGAACGTAACACCCCTCGAGACCATTGCCATCCCCGAAATTGTAGTAGCAGTCCACTTCTTGGCTTCCGAGGTATTCCACCCAAACTTGAGGATTCAAGATGTCCACTTGGTTGGGGGTGATGTCCATGGCCGCTTGGGGCACCGGCAACACCTCAACCACGTCGGCCCCCACCAGTTCTAGACTGCGGGCGCAGAACCCACCTGTTTCCATTTCAAGGGTGATTGGAAACGTCCCGGCAGAGGTGTATTGATGGCTGGTGTTGGGGGAGTTGGAGGTGTTGCCATCCCCAAAGTGCCACGTGTATGTGGTGGGTGTCTCCGTGGTGCTCAGGTTGGTGAAGCTGACTGAATGGGGAGGACAACCTGAGTTGGGGCCTGCGTCGAACTGGATGGTAGGCTCAGCGATGGCGGTCACTGAAGCGCTGAACGTCTCCAAGCATCCCGTAAGTCCAGGTACGTTGGCCGTCAAGCTCACTTCGTAGGTGCCCGGCTCGGCATAGATGAGCCCATTGACAACCTCGTCGTTGACCTCCGCAAAGGCCACTTCCCCTCCAAAGTCCCAAACATAGACCGTGTTTTCGTCCACCGACGCGACACCCGCCATGTTGAAATAATGGTCGTCGAAGCAATCGGGTGTGGGCGCCACAAATTCAGGTTCCAGCAAAAATTGAATTTCGACCTCTGCCGTGGCGTAGTTGGGGCAGCTGAAATCGGCACCTGCGCTCAAGGTAATGGTGTAGACGCCCGTGTCTGGGAAGGTGTAGGTTGGGTTGGGGTCGGTGCTTGTCCCCGCGGGCAATCCACTTTGTCCGTCTCCAAAGTCCCAGATGTAGACTTCGGCATTTTCCGAGAGGTTGACAAAGTCAAATGTCAAGCCTGTGCAAAATTGATATTGATCTTCCACCATCGCCACGGGGTCCGCAGGGGAGTCGTAGCTGAATGTCGCTTCCTCGGTGCATCCATGGTTGTCGATGTACACGGTGGCTTCCCAGAAAGATGCATTGCCGTAGTTGATGTTGGGGGGAGCTTCGAGGTTCGACAACACCGGGGACCCGATGCCAAAATCCCATTGGATGTCGGCAAACTCGTCGATGTTGTTGCCTTCCACGCTGAAGTCAAAAACCTCGTCTCCATCCTCGCAAGAGAATCCCTCCAAGACGATTTGGGGTTCCACAGGGGGGTAGACCATGTAGATGGCCTCCGAAGTGTCCGCACAAGGCCAGCCTGGATTCACCACCAAGGTCACAATGAAATCTCCAGCCGTGGGCCAGGTGTACGTGGGCTCGAATTCGTCGCTTACGTCCGTGGTCATGCCCGGCACCCCAAAGTCCCAGCTGAAGCTGGTGCCATTTTGTGAGTTGTTCTCCAAGGTGAGCGTTTCACCGATGCACAGCTGGGCTGGGGCTTGGTCCGCCACCAAAGACTGGATGTTGGGGTCGCACAAGGTGACGTTGAACTGAAAGTCCCGCATCGTTGAACTCAGGAGTTCGCCGTTGCGGTATTCGGACACGCAGATGCCGATGGCATATTGTCCCGGTTGGGTCGGCATGCCCGTGATCACGCCTGTCACAGGGTCGATGTTTATGGCGGGGTTGGAGGCGATGGGATACGTGGCGCTGTACCCGTTTAAATAAGGCACATCGTTGTGTGGTGGGGGCGCCGGGGGGTTGGGGACAGGGCTGTCGAAACCGTTGCCGCCACCTGTGCCGCCACCGTCCAAGGGGGCGCACAAGGAATACACGAGTTCATCTCCATCGGGGTCGATCGCGCTGTGGTCCCAAAAGAAGTCAAAGTTGGCACACACTGCCACGGGAGGCAACTCTTGGAAGACGGGAGAGCTGTTGCTCGGTGCGCCTGCGCCTTGGCCTGTGCCTGGGACGTGCGTCAATAAAGTGGCTCCAGGGTTCTCGGTGCCACCAAAATTCTGCAGGTTGCTGATGGAGGGGTTCCTGCAGCACCGTTGCCACAGCAAATCCCATCCGTAGGCGTTGGCAGGCAGCATCACGGTGGTGCTGTAAATGGCCTGCTCAATGCACAAGTCTGGGGGCGGGGTGCCGCATGGATTGCCAAGCACGACGGGCACATTGGACACGTTGGATTGACTCAGTGGAATGGTGAGCACATCGTTGAATCCAATGGCGCCGGCCCCGTTCCACATGCCGACGTAAACCTGGTCGTCAAACCCGGTGCCAAGGGTGTTGGCAGGTCCGCAATCCCGGTACACTTTTAAAGTGACCAGGTATTGGTCCCCTCCAAGGTGCGTGTAATAAATCTCACCTCCCACCAAATGGGTGGCGTCTGCGGTCAAGCTCATCAACCCGACGCTGGCGGCGCACAGAAATTTCAGAAGTCGTATCAGTTTCAAAGGATTGAATGAGGGAGCTTTCACGGCGACATCAAAAGTACGAGTCGTGGTGAAGTAACGTCGGCCGACGGGAAAAGGTTGACTCAGGGTGTCCGAAACACGTGCAGGCTTCCATGCTGCCGTTGGCCATCGGGTCGAATCAACACCCACTGGTAGTGCCCGTCCGGCACGCGTTCGCCGTTTCTGTATCGTCCGTTCCACACCAATTCCGATTGGGTGTTCGACGTGGTCTGGTCGGACCAAACTTCAACCCCGTGGCGATTCAAGACGACGAGACGGGTGCCCTCGAGGTTTGACAGCCCTCGTATGCGAAACGAGTTGTTGCCACCCAGGTCGTCTGGGGTGAAGACATTGGGAATGTCACAGTTGCGCACTCGAACCATGGCTTCGGTCACAAAGCCACAGGTGTCCACCAGGCTCAACAGTTCGTACCACGAAACTGGGGATGCGAGGGCCTCAAGACCATCCAGAACCCAGTGGTCTCCCTGCGGAGTGGCGTTGGCCATTAATGGGACACCTGACCCGGGGTTGTTCAGGATGGAGACCCCGTTGTAAAGAACATCTGCCACTGGAGTGCCGTCATTATCGGCAGGGAATTCGATGGACTCCAATGGGCACAAGGCGGTCTCTGTCGCCACGGGATGCAAGACCGGAATGGTGTGCAAAAGCGTTTTGCCGCATTGGTCGGTGATGGACAATTCCACCAAGGTTTCGGATGCCAATTGTCCGGAACCGTCGACAAAGAAGAAGATCGAGTCGAATTGGGCCGTCCACGCGCCTGGCACTTGTGTGGCGTTGCCCCAGGCGTCTCCATCCCAGTTGTACGTGAAAGGGCCGTATCCGGAAATGTCGTCGTACCCGATTGTTTGAGAACCGTCGTCCGCCAAGCACGACATCGGAGCAGGGGTGGGGACAATGGGGATGGGGTCGACAAGCACCACGTGGGCGACTGTGCTGGAGATTTGGTCGCAGGCGTTGACGTAGTTGCACTCAATGCGCAAATGCTCCACGCCTTCCTCGAAGCCGTCGTCCTCCAAACCCAAGGTGATGTCGCTTGACGTTTCACCTGCGGCCATCACCACTTCATAAAAGTTCTCGTCAAAATCCAGTCCTTCAACGGCGGACCCCGTCAATGTCAAATAGGTGGTGTCGGTCATGTCGGATTCGGACTCCGGCCGTTCGATGGTGAAGCGGGCGTCGTTGCATCCCTCCATCACCACCGCGTCCACCACCATCGTTTCGCCATCCACCGTCACGGGCATGTCGTTGTTGGCAAGCCACGCCGCCATGGGGAAGGCTTCGCCATTGGGGTATTCAAGCACGGCGGGCAGCCCCAATGCTTCTTCGTAAGGCACGAGGTTCACCAGCCCTCCCGCGGCGAACGGCACGGCGTCGGCCTCCAACACGATCTCGGTGGGCTCGCATGTGGTCACGTTGAATTGGAAATCGCGTCGAACCATGCTCAACAAGACGCCATCCCTGTACTCTTCCACGCAAATGCCAATCGCGTATTGTCCGGGCATGGTGGGGGTGCAGGTGAGTTCTCCTGTGTTGGGGTCGATGCTCAACGTCGGATCCGCCGTCATGGGGTTGTCCCAGGAGAAGCCGGTCACATACGGGACGTCGACATAGGGAGGCGTGGTGGGCGGGTTGGGTTGGGCGTTGTTGGGGTCGCCACCTTGCTGTGGTGGACAAAGCGAATACACCAAGTCGTCTCCGTCAGGGTCCAAGGCGCTGTGGTCCCACGTGAAAGGAAGGTTGCTGCACAAGGCGACAGGGGGCAATTCCTGA
>MDSV01091754.1_pt1 | contig 18371 bp, 11 predicted proteins | sample 810851 | NCBI WGS metagenome assembly MDSV01 (sample SAMN05326640, study PRJNA326480) | marine metagenome | isolation source: seawater | place: Atlantic Ocean: North East | collected 2012 | reverse complement strand
GCTCATGCCTCTGATCGACGCGTTCAACCACGCCAGCCTCCCGACCAAGACGGAGTTTGAGTTTTCCGCCGCGGCGTTCCGCCTGCGCTCGCCGACGCGGGTAAAGGAAAACGAGGAGGTCTTCATCAGCTACGGCGCGCTCGGGAACGACGAGCTGCTCGTGCGCTACGGGTTCGTCGCTCTCGACGAGAGCGCCGTGGAGCACGACACGTACGTGTACCAGGGTCTCGCGGCCTGGCTGGACGCCAACCACGAGCCGTGCCGCCGCGCGAAGGGCGCGGATGGAGCTCGAACAAAACAAATCAGAGACGCGCGCCTGGAGACGTACGTCAGCCAGGGCGTGTTCCGGGGCGACGGGACCGCGGACGCGAACCTGGAGTGGGCGCTGCGGTGCGCGCTGGCGACGCCGGAGGAGTGGGCGAAGGCGGGCGGAACCTGCGACGGGTTCAAGCTGGGAGGGGGGGCGCCGGAGAAACGCGCGGGGGAGGCGCTCGCCGCCGCGTGCGCGGCGCGCCTGGCGGCGATGGAAACCTCCGTCGCCGAGGACGAGGCGGCGCTCGCGAGCGGCGACGTGAAAGACCGCGCGCGCGTCGCCGTGCAGTACCGCCTGGCGAAGAAGCGGATCCTGAGCCGGGCGGTGCAGAAGTACGCGTAGTGCATCTCTGCTATGACTCCTAGTAGGCTACTTTGTTATTGAAGGAAGGGAGTACGTCAAACGAAAGCGTGCTCATATCTACGCGCGCGACCCTCTGATGTCCCCGGCGACGCGACGCGACGCGGCGTCTTCTCGAACGCTTCTCGCCGCCGTCTCCGCCGGTCAATCGCCGCTCGCGTCGCGTCACAATGACACCGCCGCGAGCAGGCGCGTGAGCTCGTCGTTCTCCGGTGCGGACCGCGCGATGCCGCTCGTGCTCTTGCTCAGGATATCCATGGCCTTCCTGATGATCTCGATCTGAGACTGCGCGTAGCGCGACGAGAGCGGTAGGCGGCGCATGGCGTCCAGCCTCTGGTTGAGGCGATCCAGCTTCGCGCCATCCGTGTCGTCGTCGCTTAGGGTGAACCCCGGCGTGCTGTGGCGGCGTTGTCGACGCTTCCACGGTTTTCCGTTACTCGCGACTTCCCTCATCCTCTGGTCACCAACCGCGAAGCCCAGGTCGTTGTCGTCCGCGCTCGACCGCCGCGCGGGGGGACGCACCGCCGCGACAGCCTTCGACAATCGCCGAGCGATGGATCTCTTGTCCTTGTGCCCCCGCCTCCTGCGCAGCGCGTCGCCCACGGACATCTCGTCGCTCGTATCCAGCGCCGCCTCGATATCCGCATCGTACGCCGGATGCACGCTCTCCATCACCCCTCACCACCCTCGCCGAGCGCGACGTAGTGGCCAACGGGGCGTTCGATCGGCCGAAGTTCGGGTCGCGAGTTCGAAAAAACACGCGCTCTCACGATGTCAAAATGTTGCGTCTGACGGGCAGACGGGACGATTCTATGCGGGTTCTCTAGTCTACAATCGCTCTAGGTGCCTCTCTCGCTCGCCGGTGTCGCCGTCACGGGCTCGTTCACGTTGACGCTCGAGTACCCCCGCAACACGCCGCGCACCCACTTCAGCAGCGTCTCCAGCGGCACGTAGTCGTCCAGGTCCTCCGCCTCGAGACCCATCAGGTCGCTCTCCTCGGCGTCCACGTGCAGCGTCTCCAGGAACGTCTGGAACGCGAAGCCGTCCGCCGCGTCGCGGGTTAGCGCGCTGGCGTTTCGCACGTTGAACGCCAGGTACACGTCGTGCGCGGTGTCCACGGAGACAAACGCGACGCGCGGACGCGAGGCGTGCGCGTGCGCCTTCCCGCCCGGCTCGTTCGCCAGACACATCTTCGAGAACCAGTCAAGATACGGGTCAAAGTCTTCCCGCGTCTCGAGGAGGCTCGAGTCCGACGAGACGGAGGGGACGGACGAACGCTTCGCCGGGTTCGTCCGTCTTCGTCCGTCCGAGCGTCCGTCGTCCCGCTTCGGGCGCAGCACGTCGTCGTGGAGCTGCATGTAGAGCTTGCCGATGAGGTAATCCTTCCAGTCCTCGCGCACCAGCCCGTGCGTGTACTTGCCCATCTCGTCCGCGAACGCGTGTATGTCCTCGTCGCTGAACCGCCCGTCCTTGTCTCGATCGAGGACCCACAGCGTCGCGATGTGCGGCACCACCACGTCGCCCGCGAATTCGTCGGGCACCTCGAACTTGAGCATCTCGCTCAGGCGCAAGCCGGAGGGCTCGCCCGCGAGGCGCTCGCCGCGCACGCGCGATGCCTCCTCGGAGAGCATGGAGCGCAGGTTGGACGACGCGCCGCCCATCGTGAGGTCGCCGATGCTCGCGGCGATCTGGTCCAGGTTCGTTCGAAAAGCGGCTTTTGAGCGGAAAAACGATTTCCAGTTGAGAGAGGGCCAATGGGCTGAAGAAGAGCGAACAGGCGACAGGCGAACGAAACGGCTTTTCGTTGCCCGCGCGTCGCTCGAGGCAGTCGCCCGGTCGCCACGAAGCGGCATGGCGTCGCGCGAGGACATCATCGATCTAACTGATCGAATGCGGCGGCATGACGTGTCGCGACCGCCGCGCGCGCGACGCGTTCCGCAAAGCGTCTCCCCGCGTGATGCTCGAAACGCGCGCGCCGGAAACGGCCGACGCCCGGGCAACGACACGGCGCGGTCATCGCTCTCACGCGACCTCGCGACCGACTTCGCCCGGCTCCGCGAGAAGCGCGACCCGCTGTGCGACGTGAAGTACGACGTAAGCATACGCGTGCCTGATTGCATGGCGCCTCCCCCGCCGTCCCCCCCCGTCCTTCGCCGCGCCACGCTGGAGATGCTCGCCACCCCCAAGCGCGTTCCCGAAAAAGAGCAGAGGCGCGCGGCGTCGGCGGCGGCCGCGGCGGCAGCGGCGGTGAAGGCCGAGCACCTCCGCCGGTGGACCTCGCGGCGCCGCGAGGAGATGCGCGCTTGGCGCGCGAAGAAGGAAGCCGCGGCACGCGCGACGGCGGCGGAAGAAGCCGCTCTGACGCGGGAACGCCGGCGTTACGCCAGGGAGGTGAACGCGTACGTCTTCGACAAGGCGAGGAAGGAAATGGACGTGTGGCAGTGGCGCCGGAAAGAAAAATTCGAGCACGCCGAGCGAAGAGCCGCCGCGACGTCGTTCGGGAGGCACAGCGCGAGTAGCAGAGACGTTCGCGAGTGATGCCCCGATCCGTAGTGGACTGAGGAACACGCCGTAACACGTCGTAGACTACGCCTACAGCGCGTATTGATATCTAAGCGCACACGAAACCTACTGGGCGGCTTTCTTCCGAAAGCGCAGGTACGCCATCGCGCCGGCGGCGGCGCCGTACGCCGCGAGCACCGCCGCGCCCTCGGCGGTTCTCGGGTCGGGAAGCAGCGCGCGGCGCCAGAGCGGCCGCTGCGGCCGCAGCACGACCACCACCCTGTGCCGCACATCAAGGCACTTCTGCAGGTGCTCCTTGATCATCTCCGGGGTGAGGCCGGCCATGAGCTCTGTGCGCGTCTTTTCCGAGAGCGCGAACGTCGCGTCCAGGTCGCCGTCCATCAGCTCGCGCAGGCGCGAGTTGTGCACCGCTTCGTAGTAGTCGCGCCAGTACGCGTTTTCCTGCTCGCGCACTTCCAGCGCGCGCGTCTCCACCTCCACCGCGGTGGCCACCTCCTCCGCCGTGGGCCCGTCGCGTCGCAGAGCCCTGATGTCCTCCAGCGCGAGCCTCGCGAGCCGTTTTCCAGCGGCGGGGGCGCAGGAGAAGTTGATCATGACGTCCCCGCGGAACAGCGGGCCCCGCGCCAGCGGGTCCTCGAAGGCGAAGGACGCCGACGCCGCGCACGTGTAAATCTCGCCAAACTTGAACCGAAGCAGCGCCAACAGCCGCCGCTCCATGATGGACGAAGCGAAGACGCACAGGAGCTTTTCCCTCGTCAGCGTGACGCTTCCGTCGACGGTGACAGTCGTTCGCTTCCGTTCGCCGTCCCAGTCGGGATTCGCGATGTTCACCGGAAACGTGATGGACGCCATAGACATGGGCTCGACCATCGGCGCCCGGATCTCGCGGTCCACCGCGCGCCGCGGGAACGTGAACGGCGCGGGCGTGACGTTTTCGAGATCGTCTCGGCGCCAGACGTTTCCGATGACGTTTCCAACGGCGTCCGGCGGCGGCGACGCGGGAATACACCCCAGGTACTTTTCGCACATCTTCAACACCCGCGCTTCGTCAAACGCGCCCACCAGCACGACGGTGAATCGCGACGGGTCGGAAAACGCCGCGTTGAAGTGCTCGCAGGCGTTCATCGGGACCATCTTGCGCACGTCGGCGACGCGCAGCGGCGCGCTCTGGAACGTCTTCCCGTACACCAGTCTTCGAACGGTCTGGTTGTACATGCTCACCGGATCGCGGCTGCGATTCTTAATGGCCTGCTCCTGCATGCGGAGCACCGCCTCCAGCTCTTCCGGCACGAGCATCGAGCGCACGTCGCCGGTGAACAGCGCGTACATGAGCTGTAACCCCGTCTCGATATCCGTCGGGCTCGTATCCCCATCGACGCGGCGGAAGTACGTCCCGGTCTTCGCGGAGACGTCGGCGCGCTTGCCTGCCAGCGCGTCGAACAGCGTCTCGGGCCGCATGCCGAACATACCGAGCTCGCCGGCGATGGTGTTCGCGTAGAGCGCGTCGAGGTACTGCTTCTCAGGGACCTCGCTCAGCCCGCCGCGCGCGAATGCGCGAACCAGCACCTGGTCGTCCAGGAAGTCGGTGATCTTGGTCGCTACCCGCACGCCGTTGGCGAGCTCCGAGACCCGGAACCCCATCTTCGAAAACGCCCTCGTCCGCGTCACGGCGCCCGGCGCCGGCAAAGCCTTCGTGTCGACGAGCGCCTCCGGAACGTCGAACGCGCCGTTTCGCGTGATCAGCCCGCGGTTCTCCTCGAGTTGGATCTTCGCCGCCGCCGCGGCGATGTCCGCCTCCGCGACCGTCGACCTGCCCTCCATCGCGCGGATCACGCACGACGCGTCGAGGCGACACCTCTGGGCGAACGCGTGTAAATCCCCGACGGTCATCCGCTCGACGCACGCGATGGTCATGCGCGCCTCCTCTTCGGCGCCGACCACAAGCTCGCCTCGCAGGAAGTGCCCCACGAGCTCGTCCCGCAAGCTCGTGCAGTACGTCTGGTCGCGCTCGACGAAAAACTGCTGCGCGTCCGCGATCTGCTTGGCGCGCGCGATCTTGAGCTCCTGCTCGCTGAAGCCGTGCACGCGCGCGCGCGCGAGCTCGCGCAAGCCGGCTTCCAGCCCGCGCACGACGCTCTTCTTGCCCTCTTCGCAGGAGATCTGCGCGGAGAACACGGAGACTGTGCGCGTGGCTTCCTCCACGGAGCACCCCGCGGAGAAGAACGGGGGGTCAGCCTTGCGCATCAGCTTGTACAGGCGATTGTCGAGCGCCAGCTTGAACGCCTCCTCCACCGTCTTCTGGAAAAAGTCGCCGGGCGTGGAGATGGGGTTGGCGGGGTACTTGAACGTCAAAGTCACGGTGGTTTTCGTGTGCTCCTTATCCACCGAGCACGTGAAGCGCGGCGAGGCGTGGAACGCCACCGGGGGCCGCGGCGTCGCCGGGTTCACCGGCGGCTGGCCGGGCGCGGGCGCGCATCCCCCGAACGCCCCCGCGATTTCGCGAACGACCGCGTCGAGGTCGGCAAAGTCACCCGCCGCGATCACCGCCACGCGCTCCGGGCGGTACCACTTCTCGTAGAACCGGCGGAACACGGCGGGGTTCCCTTTTTTTATGACCGACTCCAGGCCGATGGGCAGGCGCTCCGCATACAGCGAGTCCTTCATGAGGAGCTTCCAGTACGCCTCCGAGGCGCGCCCGCGCGCGTCACGCCCCATGCGCATCTCCTCCATCACCGCGCCCCGCTCGTCGTTCACGTCGGCGTCGCTGATGCGCACGCGCGACGCAAACTCAGACAAAACAGCCAAAGCTTTGGTCAGGTTTTCAGATCCGGCTTCGTCGATGGGCACCAGCAGCTCGTACACGGTCTCGTCCATGGACGTGTACGCGTTCTGGCACGGGCCGAACTCGGCGCCGATGCTCTCCAGGAACCGAACGATCTCGAAGTTCCCGAAGTTCTGGGTCGCGCGGAACGCGAGGTGCTCCACGAGGTGCGCCACGCCGCGCTCGTCCTCCTCCTCTGCCACGGAGCCGACGTCCACGGCGAGCGCCAGCGCGGCGCGGTCCTTCGGCTTCTGCGAGCGATGCACGTAGTACCGCATGCCGTTGGCCAAGACGCCTTGCCGGTGGCGGTCCGCCGGGCCCACGGGTAAGGTCTCGTCCCACTTCTCCTCCAGCGGGTACGGCCGCAGCGACCGCCACCCGGAGCTCTTCACCGCGCCGCCTGGCGCGACGCGAATGACGAGACGGACGACGACGATGGACGGATGACGAGACGAAGCGCACGTCCCGGAAGAAGCGAGGTCACGACGAGAGGTGCGGTCAGTCAGGGTTCGCGGTGCTGCCGCGTTCGATGCGCCTCCGTTACTGGGAGCTCACCGTGAAGCCAAGCGAACCGGGACAGGAGTGCGGCTCAGCGGGTCGCGGGCGCTCGATTCGGGGACGCGTGCCGACCCTTCGGCAGAACCTCTGTGAAAGGCACGGTGAAACTCATCGGCAGATCGCGTTTCGCGCGTACCTATGGAAGGGGTCGTCGGCGTGGCGGGGGTCTCCTTCGATCGCGGCGTCGCAGGGGGTGTGACATCGCCCCCGTCGAGAGATGTCCGCACGGTCGGAAGGTCCTCCATCGCGGTGTCTTCGCGGAATGGCGCGGTCGTCGGTCGGGCACAATTTTTCAGGCGCGCCCTCTCCACTTCCACAGCTCAGTCCTGAAGATCGAGAACTGCTCGGAGGCACGGAACAATCGCTCGCATCACTCCGTCGGGCGATGCTCCTCGGGGCATGCCCCGCGGCGGCTGTGGCGGCGAGCGTTCGGTGGGTGCGATGCCGGGCGTCCACGTCGAGTCCAGAGGAGCTACCTCGGGCGCCGGTGACGCGCGTCCGGAGAAGGCGTCGCGTGACTCGCGAGGGCACGTCTGACCCATCGCGCCCCGAGCCTTCCGAGGTTTCGGGTGCCGATAAGGACGCGAGGGCCGCGACCGTCGCGCCGGCGCGACGCGAGGAGGGAGGCGAGACGGGTGGTGCGAGTCGACTGCAGCGCGGTCGCGGTCGCGGTCGCGGCGGTCGCAGCGGTCGCGGTCGCGGTCGCGGTCGGTCGCGGTCCCCGGCGGGGCTCGACGAGGCCCGGCGCGTCAACTCCGCCATCGCGTCGACGCGCTCGTTGGCGGAACTTCGCGACGTCGTGGAGACCAACGACGACGCTCGGCGCTTCAACGTGGTGAACGTGGCCACCGCGTTTAGCCGACTGGGGCGTCACGTTCAGGATGATGCGCGCGGAACGCTGGATCGCGAGGCGTGGTACCTCGCGTTGGAGACCAGGACGCTGGCGTTGCTCCCCGAGCTCTCCGGGTGGGCCGCGTCCAGCGTCACGTGGTCGCTGGCGCGCGCCGAGCGCGATCCGGGGGCGGCGTTTTGGGAAGCGTTGGAACGAACGCTGATCGCTCGCGCGTCCGAGCTGGAACCGCAGGGCGTCGCGAACGTGCTCTGGGCGTTCGCGGTGATGGGGCGCCGAGCGCCGCCGGCGCTGCGGAACACCCTCGAAGCCGCGGCGGCGAGGTTCTGCGCCCGGCCCGCGGGGGAGCACGACGCGAACGACGAGCGCTCGCGAACCGGGGGCGTCGCCAACGTCTTCAAGCCGTACGAGATGACCATGGCGTTCTGGGCGCTGACCCGGTTCGGCGAGGCGCCCTCCTCCGACGTGCTCGAGCGCTTCGAAGCGAGGCTTCCTTCCGTCTTGACCCGACTGAGGCCGAAAGAGCTCGCCAACGTGGCGAGCGCCTACGGCCGCGCGGGCGGCGGCGGCGACGTTGTACCGCGGCTCGCCGAGACGTGCGCGTTCGAAACCGGACTCTTATCGCGGTTCGCGCCGCACGAGTTCGCCACGCTCCTGTGGGGCCTCGCGAAGGCGGAGTGCGCCGCGCCCATCCCAGCTCGAGTCCTCGACCGGTTCGGCGTCTTTCTTTCGCGAAACGTTGCGCGTTTCGACGACCCGAGGGACGTCTCGCTCGCGCTGTGGGCGCTGGCGACGCTGCACCCGAAACCGACGCGCCCGCTCTGGACGCGCTTCGCCGCGACGCCGCTCGCGACGACCCGCGTCGGGCAGACGGACGGCACGACGCGAGCTTTCGCGACGGAAACGCACGCCGCCGAGACCGCGCCGAGGACATGGCTGGCGGTGACCGAGTCCGCCATCGTGGCGAAACGGAACCTGCGTTCGTACAACCCCCAGGACCTGAGCAACGCGCTGTGGGCGTTGGCCAAGTTCGAGCACGTCCCGGGCCCGGCGTTCCAGGAGGAGTTCGAGGAAGCCGCGCTCGCGAAGATGCGCTCGTTCAACACGCAGAGTCTGGCCAACGTCGCGTACGCGTACGCCGCGCTCGCGCTTCCCGGCGCGGCGACGGTGTTACCGCTCGTCTCCGAGCACCTGGAAAGGAAGCTGGAGAACATCGGCGCGGCCGCCGACGCGGATGCGGACGCGGACGCGGACGCGGACGCGACGCGACGGTTCCCCGCCGTCGTCTCCCCTCTGTCTCCCGACGCGGCGCCTGCCGCGGTGGAGCTGGTGATGGTCCTCTGGGCGTACGCGCGGTGCGGGTTCGACCCGGGGCCGGAGGCGATGGCGCGCGTGGAGACGGCGTGCGCGCGCTTCGTGCGCGAGATGCAGCCGGACGAGTTGACGCAGTACCTGTGGGCGAGCGCGTCGCTGCGGTACCGCCCCAACGCGGCGTTCCTCGCCGCCGCCGAGCGTCGCGCCGAGCGCGCGCCGGCGCGGTACGACACGGAGGCCATCACGCTGACGCTCTGGGCGTACGCCACGCTGGGCCTCGCGCCCGGCGAGGCGCTCCTGGAGCGCTTCGCGGACGAGCTGGACGCGGCGGAGGCGGAGGCGCTTTTAGACGCGAAAAACGTCACTTCCGGCGAGAAGAAGAGCGCGTTCAAGCCGCAGGACCTGAGCCTGGGGTTCTGGAGCGCGGCTGTGCTTTTGTCGCAGCCGCGAAAGGAGGAACCCCCGACGCTTTCGTCGCGCGCGGCGAAAGGTTCGGAGACGGCGAACGTCGCGTCGGCGAAGACTCGAGAAGATGAGAAAACGCGGTGTGTGTCACGCGTGGTTCGCGCGTACGCGAAACACCTGCCGTCGCTCGCGCCCGAGTCCGTCTCGCCGGAGGGTCTGTGCGCGGTGTTCGCCGCGACTCTGGCGCTCGACGCGGCGGCGCCGGAGTTGAGCGCGGCGCTCGCGCCGGCGTGGCGCGCGCTCGCCGCGCCCGCCGAGTCGGCGTGGCGCGCCGCGAAGACCCGGGACCCCACGGTCTCCAAGCTGCAGGAGGATGTCGGGAGCGTCTTGAGCGAGATGGGCGTGCCGCACGAGCTGGAGAAACCCGTGGGCGGGGGGCTGATTCGCCCGGACTTCGCGCTGACGGAGACGTTCGGGAACGCGAGCGGCAAAAAACGCGGCGAAAAAGTCGTCGTGGAGGTGGACGGGCCGTACCACTACTCGCGCGAGCCCTCGTTCGGGGTTTTCGGCGCGAACGAAAGCGGCGGTCTGGAGGACTGGTTCTCGGGCGGATCCGTCGCCGAAGCGAGCGCGAGCGCGGGGGACGCGCCGCGCGGGGTCGGGCGCGCGGGCGACGGCGGGTGGTTCGACGGCGGCGGCCGGTGGCCGCTGGGGAGCACGGTGCTGCGGAACCAGCTCATGCGCGCGTGGGGACTGACCGTGGTCACGGTGACGTACCACGAGTGGGAGCGGCTCGGGACTCCGCGCGCGAAGCGGGAGCACATCGCCGGGCTCCTCGAGCGCGCCGCGCGGGAGGACTCCGCGGGGGAGGCGTGAGTGGGTTTGAGACAAAAAAGTCTCTCATCTTTTTCGGTGTAGGAAAACGGTCGCGGTCGATTTTCCCAGACCGTGGGCGATCCGACACGCGCGCGATCGTGAAAAAAAAAGCGCGGCTCGTGTTGCGTCTCGCGTCGGGGATTCCGCCCCGCTGACTTGGCGCGCCAGGCACCGTGCCGTGTCAGGAGGCGCTTTTCCAACGGCCCGCTCTCCGCGCGCCGCGCACTGTCTCTCAGCGCGCTCGCCATCCTCCCGCGGTCCTCACCGCGGTCGCGCACCCCCAAAAGCTCTTGAGAAGAACGCCCAGCCCCGCGCCGCCAGCCATGTCCCCGATGACGGCCCTCGGCGTCGCGATGCCGCGCGCACCCGCGATGCGCCGCTCCCGGCAATCTCGACGACTCGTCCGCGTCTCGACGCGCGCGGTGTCCACCGGCACGAGCGTCGACACGCGCACGGCGACACGCACCAACCCGAAGGTGGTGATTTCGCAGACTAAGCGGGGCGAGATCCGGTACTCGTTCGGTGCCCCCCCCGAGCCCCGCCCCGGCCGCGCGGTCCCGGAGGCGCCCGCGCCGGACGACTCGGGCGAGGAGATGCGCCGGTACGCGGTGCTAGACTGCGACGGCGGCATGGCCGCCACCGGCCTCGTCCTGACGGAGGGCCCGGACGACCTGCTCATGGTGGCGCGCGTGTACCCCGGCGGAACCGCGGAGGGCATGCTCATCCCCGGGGACGTCATCCTGGCGTGCTCGGTGGTGGTGAACGTGGAGGACGACGAGGGCGATTTCGTTCCGGAGTTCAGGTGGCACGACGCCGCCGAGAGTAGCGCCGAGCACACGCTGGGCATCCTGATGACCCACGACGGCGAGCTGCGCCTGCGCGTCTGCCGCAACTACCAGCCCATGATGGAGCGCGCCGTGCGCGCGGCGTGGAGCGAGCTCGTGCCCACGACGGTCGCGCGCAACGTGCGAGAGACGTGGTCTCGGCTGTTGTACCGCCAAAAGCCGATCAAGGCCCCGTGCGAGGAGGAGCAAGACGCGAGCATCGGCGGGGTTTGGAAGAACCTCTTCACTGTGGGCTCGGGTCGGGACGTGCGCGGCGACGCGCGGCGGTGCTGGGCAAAGGTGCTAGAGGTAGACGCCCCCGTCGCCGTGCACGCTGCCGAGGAGGAACCGAAGCAGACGCCAGAGCGGGAGGTGGTGTGCGTGCTGGCCGAGGCGGAGGTTGACCGAGTCGAGGATGAGGACGTCGCCGAGGACGAGGATGTCGCCGCCGATGCGGCGAAAGCCGAGGAGGCTGCGGATGTCGAGACCGACGAAGCTCGTGAGACCGACCAAGTCGTCGAGGCGGATGCCGTCGAGGAAGACGTGAGCTCGCGAAAAACCTGGGAAGAGCTGGAGGTGACCCTGGATTGCACCGCCGGCGTGAACATGACGGGTTTGCAGTTTGCGCAGCGCGAGGACGGTTTGCTCCGCGTCTCGGTGTGCAAGCCCGGGGGCACCGCCTCGAAGAAGGTGCGGCTGAACGACGTGCTGCTCGCGACCACGTACGTGGTGATGGTCCCCGACCCCACCGGCGAGCGCAGAGCCGGCATCCCCGAGCTGGAGTGGATGGACGCCGTGAACGAGGGGCACTCCTTCAACACGCTGCAGGAAGCCATGCTGACGCACAGCCAGGAGATGAAGCTCCGGCTGGCGCGGGGGGACGTGCCCTTGGGGGCGCTCGCCGCGACGCCGGCGCCGGAGACGCCTCCCGAGGAGAGCCCCGGGGCGGAGGCGGAGCGCCGGTACAGAGAGGCGGAGAACGCGCGTGAGATGGCCAAGAAGTCCATGCGCGCCGCCGCCGCCGCGGGCGCGGAGGTCCCCGACGACATCAAGGCGTGGGCGGCGAAGATCGCCGCCGAGGCGCGCGCGACGCGCGGCGCGTGACGAGAGGGTGCTGAAACGCGCGCGCGAAGAAAGATACCAGTACGTATAATACTTTGGTTCCGTATACCGCGTTTGAACGGTTTGAAATACGCATCAATCGACGACCGACGAGATTCGTCCGTCGCGCCGCCTTTCTTTTCTCTTCGGGCCGTCGTCTCACCGCTCGTCCGCGTTCGCGACGACCATGTGCGGCTGCGAGACGGACCGGAACGGCGTCCTCGCGCCGCCCTCCGCCTTTTCAAACTGCGCCAGCATTTTCTTCGCGAACGAGCTCCGCGCGGGCGACGCCCACCCCGACCGTTGCGGCGGCGGCGGCCGTTCCCGCGCACCACCCGGGGTCGCGCCCTCCACGCGCACGGCCCGACCGCGAAGGTAGATCACCCCGTCGCCTTTCGAGGGGCCGGGACCGCCGGTGGGCGCGTGGGCCAGCGAAGGCGCCTCGCTGTTACTCTCCCCGCGCGTCTTCCCGGGCGAACCCTCCGCGGGTCTCGCCGCCTTGTCTCCGTCCGCTTCCCCCGCCGGCTTCCTCGCGGGCGAGCCCTCGGGCGTCTCCGGCGCGGCGGCGAGGGGCGTGCCGAAGTCGTCGTCATTGGCTTCCTCCGCCTCGCTCGCGCGCGCGTCGTCTCCGTCGCGCGCAGCGTCCGCGCGGAGCTGCGCCTCCATGCCGCTGTGCAGCGCGTTTATGTCCGCGCGCATCAGCGCGTTTTCGTCGCGCAGCTCGGCGAGCTCGCGCATCGCCACGGCGTGCCTCTCCTCGAGCTCCGTCTGCTTCGCCTGCTCCGCCTCGACGCGCTCAGCCTCGAGGCGCCAGCGCTCGGCGTCTGCGGCGGCGCGCTCGCCCTCGGACTGGAACCCCATGAGCATCTCCTCCGCGATGTTCGCGCGGCGCGTCGCGCCGGCGAGCTCCGTCTGCAGGCGCGACATCTTCTGGATGAGATGCATCGCCTCCACGGCGCTCTGCTCTTCGATCGCGCGCATGCGCTCGAGCTCCTCCTCGAGCTGCGCCGCGGACGCCTCGTGCGCCGCACACTGCGCGAGTAGATCAACCTCCCTCTGTTTCATCTCCGTCTGGGACTTCCTCGCTTCCGTCTGCGCCGCCCGCTCCGTCTCGTGGCGCGTCCCCAGCTCGCGTTCCAGCTCGCGGACGCGCAGGCGCAGAAACCCATTCTCCTTGGCCTGTTCGCGCGCGTTTCGCGCCACCGCCAAAACCTCGCGCGTGCGCGCGGCGCGTCCCCGGATCCCGGGGCTCCACGCGGGGATGGTACGGCCGTAGTGCGTCGTCGTGCGCTGCGGGGAGGTCCCCGCGCGCTCGTCGTCCGACGACTCGCTCCCTGAAACGGTGTCGCTCGGGCCCCCCGATCCGGCGCGCGGTCGCACCGCGGGACTGGTGACCCACGGGAGCTTCATTCCCGAGGTGTCATCCTCGTCGGAGTCGGACGTGTCACCGAAGTCATCCTCCCTGCGCGTAGTGGCGGCAGCCGGGGGGGAACGGGTCAGGGTCCGGAGGCGCGCAGGCGAAGCGCGCAACGGTTTTTCCCGTGTCGGGACGAGATCCTCCGCGGACGAAAACGGGACACAGAACACGGGGCGCTACCGCGAACCGGGAGAACGTCCCGGGCGGGAGAACGGGCGGGGAAACGGGACCCCGCGTGGACGTACGAGTGAGCTGGCATGGCCGACCCCTGCCGTCGCGCGATGACGTATGGCGAGCGAGGCACACGCGCGGGAGACACGACAAAGAGACCCCAGACGTGCCAGGCAGGATGTCCTCGACGGTGTTGGCGCAAGACGGAGATGGAAACAAACGGAGATTCCAACGGCCGCATCTGGCGTCTGGCACTCAGGCTCGCCTCGCGCGACGTTTTTGTTTCCTTCACCCTCTCGCCTCCGTTTCTTTTCCCGCGCGGCGCCGACGCATCTCGCTGTGCGCTCCCCTCACCGCACCGGCGACCGCACTCTCTCCCGCGACCTCGACCGCGACCGACCGCGCCGCGCGCGCGCCGCGCTCGCGGCGTCTCCGCTCCCCTCTCTGCGTTCGCCGTCGCGGCGCCGCCGCGCGTCGCGCGAGCGCGAGCGCGAGCGGCGGCGCTCGCCCAGGTCGACTCGCCCCCCGCCCTCGCGCCGGATCGGATCGCCCCACTTGTCCACCAGGACGCGCCCGCTCGCGCCGCCGCGGCCGCCGCGGCCGACGCCGAGACCCGTGCTTTGCTCCGATCGGTGACCGATGCGGCCCGACGTCCCCGCGTCGCGGCGCCCCTCGCGGCTTCCGCGCTCGCCGACGCCGTCCGCTCGCGCGCTACGCGCGTCAAGCGCTTCGTCTCTTCGCCGCGCGTCCGACGCGAGCGCCCCGGCCGCGGTCTGAGGCGACCGCTCGCGGGGCGGGGAAGGCGAGACGACCGTCGCGCCGCGCGGTCGATCGACCGGTGGTCGCGCTCTCGCGGCCTCTTTCTCCTTCTCCGAACCGAAAGGCGGCGGCGGATTGGCGGCCGAAACCGGCGGGGGCGGGTTGGCCGAAACCGCCGACGGCGCCGTCGGCGGCGGCGGGTTGGCCGAAACCGAAACCGCCGGCGGCTTCGCGGCGACCGGTTTTTTCGTCGGCCAGCGGTTCACCCTGGACTTGGCGAAATCGAGCGAGGGCTTGAACGGCGCCGGCGCGGTGGGCGCGTCCGCCCCGGAACGCGTCTCGCGACGCGCGTCGACGGGGCGCGCGCCCGCGTCTCGCCCGTCGTTCTCGTCGTCGCCGTCGTTGTCGTCGGCTTCGGACAGGACGTACTCCTCCTCCTTCTCGGCGTCTTCGGCGTCCGCCAGCACCGAGGTCTCCCGCGAGGAGGCCCCACCAGACGCGGGCTCGCGCTCGGCCCCGCTTTCCCGCCGGCGCGCCCCGACGAGCGCCGCCGCGTCGTCCAGGACCGACGCGGAGAAGCACGCGCGCCTCCGCCAGCGTTTGAGCACCCGGCGTACGCCCGAGACGTGCTCGGGCGGGCACTCGAGCGCCGCCGCGACGCACGCGCGCACTTCCGGCGCGAATCGGCCGGCATACAGCTTCGCGGTCTCTGCGTCCGCGTGGTGCGTGACCAGCGCGTTGATCGCGTACAGCACAGCCACCCTGTGCCTCGGCTTGCGCGCCTGAATCTGCTTCGTCAAGATGGCCACCGCGTGCTTGTAGAACGAGCGCGCGTCCGCGACAGCGAGCGCCTTGAGCTCCGTCAGTTTCGGCCGGGAGGCGACGCGCATGCTCTTCAGCACCTCCAGAAAACGCGGCTGCGCGGGCCAGTCCTTCGGCATGGTGCCCGCGGGACGTGCGGGGCGCCGACCGCTCTGACGCGATTGTCGACGACAGTTTCCGTCCTCAACTGGAGTCGGCACATGACTAAATACCCATACGTGTTGTGTCCTTGTGTGCGACAAGCCCAGCGCATCCCGACCACGACGCCGACAAGAAACAAAGGCGTGAAGGAACCGCCGACATCTCCGCCGACGCGCGAGATGGGGTCTCGGAGGCGGGATGCCGGGGCGTCGTGCTCCAATGACGACCGGAATCAGCGACGCCGCGTCGATACCGATATCCCACGCGCGATCATGGAATACTCGGGGTGGACGCCGCCCTCGAGCGGCGCCCCCCACGCGGTTGACCGCGAGCCCGCCGCGGAGACGTCGCCTCGGCGGTTGTACGAGGAGTACATCTCGAAGCGACGTCCCGTGGTCCTGACCGGCGGGCTCGCGAACACGCCGTGGTCGCGCGCGGGCGAGACATGGACAGACGCGTTCTTGCTCGCGCACCCCGAGGGCGAGACGCGCGTGCGCGTGGAAACGAGGGCGGGCACGGACGAGTCGTTCGGGGTTGGGAAGTACGAGACGATGCGTTTCCGAGATTTCGTCACGCGCTTCGCGAGGGGGGACGAGACCGTGTACCTGACCGCCTCACCCGCATGCGTGGACGCGCACGGCCGCCCCGAGGTGGCGTCCGCGCCTGCGTCGTTCCTGGTGGGCGAAAACCGACCGGCGCGCGTGCCGTTCCGCCCCGAGCTCGCGGGGAACCTCGTCCCGGCGAACGTCAACCTGTGGCTGGGCGCCGCGGGGAGCGTGGCCCGGATGCCTTCCAGCGGCTTGCACCACGACCACCACGACAACCTGTACGTTCTGCTTCGCGGCGAGAAGCGGTTCGAGCTGTACGCGCCCGACGCGGTCGAAGCGATGTACCCGACGGGCGCGGTGCGCCGCGTGCACGCGAACGGGCGGATCGACTACGAGGAAACCGGAGACTACGCCGAGGACGGCGACGACGGTTCTTTGCGGCGCCGCGTCGCGTCGCACGCGGTGCGCCTTGCGGAGGCTGAGGTGGAGCGGGCGCAGACCGCGGTGGACATCGGGACGCCGGGCGCCGAGTTACGGCTGGAACGCGCCGAGACGGCCCTGGACGCGGCGATGGACGCGACGATGGGCGACGACGACGGGGACGGCGCCTTCGAGCCGGCGGGCTTTGACGACTTCGACGATGTCCGCGACTCGGGTGGTGAAACGTCGGATGCGTCGGACGCGTCGGAACGCCACCGCGACGGCGACGGCGAAGTCGACGGTCGTGACGGTGACGAGACCCGCGAAACGTCACGAGACGCGAGAACAGCGGACGAACGCCGGACGGACCCTCCGAGCTTTTCGCGGACGTCGCTCGCGCGATTCCCGGCGAGCGAAACGGACGTCGACGCGCGAAAACGTTTCCCTCTGTTCCGCGCCGCGCGCGCGACGCGGCGGATGGAGACCACCGTGCGCGCCGGCGAGATCCTGTACCTGCCGGCCGGGTGGTTTCATGAGGTGCGGTCGTGCAACGCGCCTGGCGAAAACCACGCCGCGCTCAACTATTGGTTCCACCCGCCGGCGTTCGGAGCGCCGTTCGAGACCCCGTACGGGTCTGCGCAGAGGCAGGACTTGTGGGAGCGCGACTGGGCCGCGTGGGAAGAAATGAGAAGAGGGTCGTGACCGTGCGAAGCCACGCGGGTCGTATCGAAGGATGGGCGCGCGACGGGCGCGTGGCGGGCGCGTTCCGATCGCAGTTCGTCGCGCGTCCGGCGGAACGCCCGCCCGGGATAACGGTTTTCGTGTAGAATTCGTCGCGCGAGGATCTCCCCGCGCGAGCGTTTCGGCCATTACAACCTCGTCTTCGCGCGTCGACGACGCCGCAAACCCCCACCAGTGACTCAGTATGAGGTTCGCTTACTTCATCTTGGCAACCTTCGCGTCCTCCTCCGCCTTCTTCGCAGCCTCCTCCGCCTTCTTGATGCGGGGGCCAACCTGCCACACGTTCATGCGCTCGGTGCGGAGCTTCTGGTACGCCTTGAAACCCGCCATCTCCTCCGTCACCGTCACCATCTCGAGGGGCTTCGCCTCCTTCACGATGGGCATGAGCTTGCCCTTGAGCTGCGCCGCGAGCGAGAGCTCGCCCGCCTCGGAGTCGCCGTGCTTGGGCTTGGCGGTGCGGCGGGGGAACAGGATCAGGGACGCCTTGTACGCCTTGAGACGCTTCGAGTTGAGCGCGAGGCTCTCCTCGGAGCGGTTGCGCCGGCGGTGGTCCACGGCGATGCCGATGGTGGGCGCCATCTTCTTGGAGATGCCCGCCGCCTTCAGCTCCTCGAGGGTGAAGCCGCGACCGAGGCGCGTCTTGAAGTTGTAGCGCTGCGTGGGGGGGTGCACCACCGGGCGGAGCGCGCCCGCGGTGGGGCGGGGGAAGATGGCGGCAGCCTTCTTCTCGCGCGCGATGCTGCGACGGAAGGCGAAGAAGGGGAGGTGGTTCAGCGATTGATTCCCGGGTACCCGAGAAGGGAGAGCCGCGCCAGTGGTTGCCTCGGGCGCGCGACGCGCGCGTGCGCGCGTGCACCCCGCTCCCCCGGGAGAATATGGGTCCCGATGAAAAAACAGAAAACCCTAAAAGGCGGAAAACCTTCGCGCCGCGCGTTGGTGGGGGCGCCGAGCGCGCGATGACGTGGAAGAAGCCCTCGGGACGCGTCACGATCGTTCGCAGCGAGCGCTGCTGAGATCAACGGCGCGTCGCGTGGCCTTCGCCGGGCGTCGCCTCGCGCCCAGAGCCGCCGCCGTCCGGGGCGAAACAGCGCGCGGGATCGGTGATTTTCCGGTGCGCGGACTCACCGTCGGCTTTTCTTACGGCCGGCCTGGTTGAACCAGGTGCGCACACGGCAGGTACCGGCGATACCTTGCCAGTCCTTCTTGAAGTGCGCATTGGCGATGACGTTGTTGTGAGCCGGCATCTTGGCTGTGCCTTACGTACGTCCACGCGCGGCAAAAAAAGGGAGAGCCGGGCAACGCGGCGACGGGTTTGATGGAACTCGCGAGCCCTTGCGAAGCGCTGCCGGAAAAAAGTATTCGCCTATTCGAGCCACCGCTTTCTTTTATTGAAGAATACAGAAGCAG
>MDSV01181175.1_pt1 | contig 18372 bp, 14 predicted proteins | sample 810851 | NCBI WGS metagenome assembly MDSV01 (sample SAMN05326640, study PRJNA326480) | marine metagenome | isolation source: seawater | place: Atlantic Ocean: North East | collected 2012 | reverse complement strand
GCCAAAAGTTTTCATGAAAGTTCCTACTTTATTGAAATTTGTCATTTTGCTCCTGTAAGTTTAAATAAAATTAATATATATTTATTGTATATACTTTAAAAAAAATATTCATGAAATTTAGAAAAGAATTCGATAGCATTGGAAAAATCAGTGTTCCAGACGAGAAATATTGGGGTGCTTCAACTCAAAGATCAAAAAAATATTTTGATATTGGGGAATTTTTAGTAAGACCGATACTAATCAAATCTATAGCAATTATAAAAAAAGCTGCTGCAATTGTTCATGAAAAGGATAAACAAATTTCATCAAATATTTCTAGAGCAATAATAAAGGCTTCTAATGAAGTTATATCTGGAAAATTAAATGAACATTTCCCATTAAAAGTTTGGCAAACTGGTTCAGGAACACAAACTAACATGAATGTAAATGAAGTTATAGCTAATAGAGCTATTGAAATCTTGGGTGGAAAAAAAGGCTCAAAAAAACCAGTCCACCCTAATGATCATGTAAATAAATCTCAATCCACTAATGATGTATTTCCCACTGCAATGCATTTGGCAATAGCTATAGAAACAAAAAACAAATTATTACCTTCACTTGAGCTATTAAATAAAGAATTAAAAAAGAAAATAACAAATTTTAAAAATATAATAAAAGTTGGAAGGACTCATTTACAAGATGCAACACCTTTGTCTTTAGGTCAGGAATTTTCGGGATATCAATCACAATTGGAGGATTGTATTAAAAGAATTAGAAATGCATTAAGTGAAATTTATTTTTTAGCTCAAGGTGGAACTGCTGTTGGTACTGGAATAAATAGTAAAAAAGGATTTGATAAAAAGATTATTGGTGAAATAAAAAAAATTACTAAACTTCCTTTTAAACCAACTAAAAATAAGTTTGCAGCACTGGCTGCTCATGATGAAATTGTAAATTTTTCAGGAACATTGAATACGACTGCAGTTTGTTTGATGAAGATTGCGAATGATATTAGATTTTTAGGTTCTGGGCCTAGAGCTGGTTATGGTGAACTAATTCTACCTGCTAATGAACCCGGCTCTTCCATAATGCCTGGTAAAGTAAATCCAACTCAATCAGAGGCAGTTACTATGGTTTGTGTTAAAGTAATTGGAAATCATAATGGTATAACTATGGCTGGCTCACATGGTCATTTTGAATTAAATGTTTTCAAACCTTTAATAGCTCATAATATTTTACAATCAATTGATCTTTTAGCTGATAGTTCAAAAAACTTTGCAATGTATTGTGTCAGAGGGTTAAAGGCTGATAAAACAAAAATAAAAAAATTTCTAGATAACTCGTTAATGTTAGTTACAGCACTAGCTCCTCATATTGGCTACGATAATGCTGCTAAAATTGCAAAGAGAGCACTTAAAAATAATTCTACTTTAAAACAAGAGGCTTTAAAATCAGGACTGATTAATAAAAAAGATTATGAAAAAATTGTTAATCCAAAAAAAATGATTTACCCAGCATAAGCTTTTAAAAAGTTATTGACAAAATTTTTAAATTTTATCTTATTAAATATATCACTTTCTTTAAGATTGAATTCACCAATATACCTTTCAATGTCATTATTTGATTTTCCATCAATCATTGGGTTTGAAAAAACTATTTTATTTTCATTTAAATCATAAACGAAATATATTTCGATTTTTTTCATTTTTTTTCTATAGTTTTTATTCACTTGAAAAGATTGATAAAAGTTATCCACACTATCAAAATTAAAGGTCATTAAACCATCAAGGCTTATTTGATCATTATCATAATTTAAGTAAGACTCACTTAATATTATTTCTACATCATTCTTCCACATTACTTTAGAATTAGATAAAGCTATATTACCTTCACCAATATCTAGACTGACAAATAAATTATTTAACTCATCTAAATCAGTAATATTTTTTACTTTAAATGTTAATTTAGCATTTAAATTCTGGTTTTTGAAAATTTCTGATTTAATTAAATCTACAAGAATTGTATCTCTATCAAAGAAAGTTTTAGTACTCAGTCCATCATAATTGAAGTTAGCATAAAAATAAAATGGTTTAAAATCCATACCTCCATCATATTTATTCTTAATTTCTTGTGAGGAAAAAGTTAAAGAATTTGTTTTAAATTTATAATTTAAAGAAGTGCTTTTATTTATAAAAGATATATCAAGAATTCCATTATCATTTTCACTCTCATAATTAAATTCATTTTCAATGTTTACTCTAATTTTTTTAGATGTGAATTTAGTAAACATTTTTTTATTAAACTTATTATTTTCAACTTTAAGATTAAAAGGAACATTAAATGCCTCATTATTAAATATTAAGATATTACTTAACCTGTTAGAATCATAAAATAACTTTCCATCAAAAATCTTATTTATAAACAAAAGTTCATCATCTTCACTTTTGAAAAAAATATTATTATTTTTGAAAAAAAATTTATTTTCATTTGGTTGAATATTTAAGAGATTTTTGAAAAATATAAAGTCTTCCTTATTAATATTAAAATCACCTTTGTTGAAAACTAAATCTTTGATCTCTATTTCATTTAATTTATAGAAACTACCTGTTGAAATATAAATCTTAAAATTTTCAACTAATCCGATTTCTTTTTTTCCGCGATTAATTGATAGATCCTTTGTTGAAAAATGAGGCTTAGGCAACAAACTGTATCTTATTTCTTTATTAAATTTGATATCTATATCGTATTTCTTTAAAATTTGTTTTTCAATATCGTTTTGAATTAACCTTTTATCATAAAAAGTAGGTAATAAAAAATAACTAAGTGTCAAAATAACAACTATACCAATGGATAAAACAACTTTATTTTCACTTTTAAATATAATTTTTTTGTAATTTAATTTAAAAAACTTTAACTTATTAAAATAACTTTCTATTAAAGTGTTTATAAATGAAAATAGTTTCTTAACTTTTTTAATAAATATATTATGTTTAGTCATAAAGGTATAAAGGACTTATAATTAAAAATTTAAAATGGTAAACTCTGATTATCTAAATAATTTAAATAAAGCACAAAAAGAAGCTGTAAATCATCTAGATGGCCCATTACTAATTGTAGCTGGTGCGGGATCTGGAAAAACTAAGGTTTTAACATCTAGAATTGCCAATATCATTAAAGAAAAAAAAGCTTATCCAAATCAAATATTATCTGTGACATTTACTAATAAAGCTGCAAAAGAAATGCAATCTCGAGTTAGTAAATTACTAGGCTCATCAGCAACTGGACTTTCTTGGCTTGGAACATTCCATTCCATATGCGCAAAACTTTTAAGAAAACATGCTTCTGCGATAGGTCTTAATTCTAATTTTACAATTGTTGATACTGATGATCAAATTAGATTAATCAAAAATATTTGTAAGGCCGAAAATATTGATATTAAACAATTAGCACCACGATATATTTTAGCAATTATCGATCGTTGGAAAAATAAAGGATATTATCCTAATGAAGTTATAATTAATCAAAAAGACATTTATGAAAAAACTATATTACCAGTTTATAAAATCTATCAACAAAAATTAACTGAATTAAATTCATGTGATTTTGGAGATTTAATTTTACATGTGGTTAAAATTTTAGAAAAAAATCAAGATATTAAGGAAATTTATTCTAGTAACTTTAAATATATCTTAGTAGATGAATATCAAGATACCAATTTTATTCAAAGTAAGTGGCTTAAATTATTATCAGAAAAAAATAATAATATTTGTTGTGTTGGTGATGATGACCAATCTATTTACAGTTGGCGTGGCGCAGAAATAAAGAATTTTTTAGAGTTTGACCAAGTTTATGAAAATACTAAAATAATCAGATTAGAAGAAAATTATAGATCCTCTCAGAACATTCTATCTGTGGCCTCAGCCTTAATTTCTAAAAATGAAAACCGCGTTGGAAAAACATTAAAAGCTACTTTAGATGAGGGAGAATTAATTAAATTAAATTGCTTTAAAAATGGTAAAGATGAAGCTATTGGTATATCTGACGAAATTGAGAATAAGGTAAAAAAAAAATATTCATATAACAATATAGCAATTTTAGTAAGAGCAATATTTCAAACAAGAGAATTTGAGGAAAGATTTTTAAAAATTGGTATGCCTTACAGAATTTTGGGTGGAACAAAATTTTACGAAAGAGCAGAAATCAAAGATTGTGTAGCTTACTTGAGATTAATCTATCAAGAAAAAGATGATTTAGCTTTTGAAAGAATTGTAAATAATCCCAAAAGATCTGTAGGGGATACTAGTTTGAAATCAATGCATGAATTTGCAAAAAAAAATAATCTCAATCTAGAAACTTCATCTAAAAAAATGATAGAACAAAATTTGATCAAGCCAAAAGTTAAAATTGGATTAAACCTTTTTCTTAATTCATTAAATAAATGGAGAAATGATCTAAAAATAAAGAAAACAAGTCATGTGAAATTATTACAAATTGTATTGGATGAGTCAGGTTATTCTTCAATGTTAAAAAATAAAAAAGATGTTGATAATGAAAATAGATTAGAAAATATTAAAGAATTACTAAGTGCAATGAAAGAGTTTGATAATTTAGAAAGCTTCTTAGAACATGTGTCTCTTGCAACCTCTGTTGATCAAGAATGGGATGGTGAAAAAGTAAACATGATGACTATGCATGCTGCCAAAGGATTAGAATTTGATGTAGTTTTTCTACCAGGTTGGGAAGAAGGATTGTTTCCTCATCAAAAATCGATAGAAGAAAAAGGTCAAAGCGGGTTAGAGGAAGAGAGACGATTAGCCTATGTTGGAATAACAAGAGCAAAAAAAAATGCAATTATATCCTTTTCAATGAATAGATTTTATCAAGGAGATTGGATTGATAGTATGGCTTCAAGGTTTATAGATGAGTTGCCAGAAAAATATTTAGAAAAAAATTCATACTTTGATGAGGGAGTTGATGAAATTGAGGACTTTGATTTTAATCAAGATTTTGATAATGAAGAAGGAGCAAGAAGTCCCGGATGGGCAAGATATCAAAAAAGAATAAAATGAAGAGTAAGATTCAAATTTTAAGAGAGAAATTCAAAAAATATAATATTGATGGATATGTAATTCCTAAAAATGATGATTATTTTACTGAATACTCAAATATTAATAGATTAAAAATTATTTCAAATTTTACCGGATCAGCAGGAATTGCTGTAATTTTAAAAAATAAAAATTTTTTGTTCACTGATGGGCGATACACCATTCAAAGTCAAATAGAGTCTGGAAAAAATTTTAAAATTGTCAATTATGAGAAAATTATAGATTGTAAACTTTTCAAAGATTTAACTTTAGGTATAGACCCACAGTTATTTACTTATAGTCAAATAAAAAGATTTTTTAAAAAGAATAATAAAATTAAATTTATCAAAAAAAATTTAATTGATGAAATACAAATTAAAAAAATTAATGATGAATCATTATTTTATGCATTAGACAAAAAAATAGTTGGAGAAAACTATTCCTCAAAAATAAACAAAATTTCCAATATTATTCGGAAAAATAATTGTGATTATCTGTTTGTAAGTGCACCGGAGAATGTAGCTTGGATATTAAACATCAGGGGTGGCGACAGTCCTAACAGTCCTATTCCAAATTCAAGATTAATAATCAGTAAAACTAAAGAAGTGTATCTAATATGTAAAATTAAAAAGGCAAAAAAAATAATAAAAAATAAAATTGTTAATTCGAAACAAGTAATCGATATAAACGAATTTTCAAATAAAATTTTTAATCTTGTTGGAAAAAAATTTATTATTGATGATAAGTCATGTTCAATTTATTTTGAGGATATTATTAAATCAAAATTTAGAATTATAAAAAGAGAAGACCCAACCTATAGCCTCAAAGCTATTAAAAATAAGGTTGAAATTAGAAATATGATTGACACTCATATTGTAGATGGGGTTGCACTTACAAAATTTATTTATTGGATTAAAAATGTTAGAAGAAAAAAAATAAATGAATTTCAAGCACAAACTAAATTAGAAAATTTTAGAAAATTAAATAAAAATTATTTATATCCAAGCTTTGATACTATTGCGGGATCTGGAAAAAATGCAGCAATAGTCCATTACAGAGCTAAAAAAAAGAATTCTAAAACTATAAACAAAAAAGATATTTTTTTATGTGATTCCGGTGGTCAATATAAATATGGAACTACAGATGTAACTAGAACCATTTGTTTTTCAAAACCACAACCACATATCAAAGATATTTTTACAAAAATTTTAAAGGGTCATATTGCAGTAGCTAATACAAATTTAAAAAAAGATAATGTTGGAAATAAAATTGACATCAGAGCAAGAAAATTTCTCAAAAAAAGTAATTTGGATTATTCCCATGGAACAGGTCATGGAGTTGGTTTTTTTCTTAATGTGCATGAGGGACCACAATCAATATCAAAATATAACAATGTAAAAATAAAGGAAGGTATGATTTTAAGTAATGAGCCAGGATACTACAAAAAAAATAAGTTTGGCATTCGAATTGAAAACTTAATTTTTGTTAAAAAAGAAAATGATAATCTTTTTTTTGAAAACCTGACAGTTGCGCCAATTGAAAAAGAATTAATAAATTATAAAATTTTAACATCTTTTGAAAAAAATTATTTGTTCAAATATCATCTTGAAGTATATTCCAAAATATCAAAATATTTGAATTTTAATGAACGAAGATGGTTAGCTAGTTTTATTTAGCATTTTTAAAAATGTATTTTGATCTATACACTCAATATGCAGTGATTTTGCCATTTCCACTTTTCTTCTCGTAGGCTTATCTCCAACAATAAGATAATTTAATTTTTTTGTGACGCTGCTCACTGTTGTGCCAGAGTTTTCCTCTATCAACGATTTAGCTTCAGCTCTACTTATGCCTTTTAGTTTTCCAGTTAACATAAATGTTTGATTTTTTAATAATCCATTTTTTTTCTCAATTAGTTTATTTTGAATATTTAAAATATCATTAAGTTTATTTAAAACTTCCAAATTAACTTTATTTGAAAAAAAATTTTTAATAGAATTAACCTGGGTCTCTCCTATGCCATCTATATTCAACAATTCATCATAACTGCTTTCATTTGATATAGATTTAAATTTTAGAAAATTTTTAAAGTGTTTTGCTAAAATTTTTGCATTTTCCAAACCTATATGTCTTATTCCTAGCGAATAGATCAATCTATCCAGAGAAATATTTTTTTTTTCATTAATTGAATATTTCAAATTTTTTACTGATTGGCTTCCCCATCCATCTAATGTTTCAATTTTTTTATAATCTAAGTTAAAAATATCTTGTGGAAATTTTATTAATTTGAATTTCCAAAAATTTTCTACTATTTTTTTTCCAAAACCATCAATGTTGAAGGCATCTTTAGATACAAAATGTTTTATCTTTTCTATTGTAATTTTTTCACATTCATAATCTTCACTTGTACATCTTCTCACGGCATCATTTTTTTTTGTTATTGTATTAAATTCTTTGACAGTCTTAGAACCACATGAAGGACAATTTTTTGGAAAAACAAACTTTAGGCTATTCTTGGACCTTTTTTTAATATTAACAGAAAGTATATGTGGTATTACATCTCCTGCCCTTTCAACTGTTACTGTATCACCAACTCTTATATCTTTTCTATTTATCTCATCTTCATTATGTAGAGTTGCGTTAGAGACTTTAACACCACCTATATTTACAGACTCAATTTTTGCAACTGGAGTAAGTGCACCAGTTCTACCAATTTGAATATCTATATTTAAAATCTTTGAAATCGCTTTATTAGATGAAAATTTATGCGCTATTGCCCACCTTGGTGCATTGGCTACATTTCCCAATCTTTTTTGAAGTCTTAAATCGTTTACCTTGTAAACGATGCCATCAATATCAAAATCTAATTTCTCTCTATTTTTTTCGATTTCTTTATAATTAACTATTAAATTTTTTATACCAATAATAGTTTTGTTCATTGGGTTTATTTTAAAACCCCAATTATTTAAGTTTTTTAAAAATTCACTTTGAGTTTTCATATTTAAATTTTTTTCAAACCCAAATGTATAAGCAATAAAATTAAGGGGTATTTTTTTTGTTTCTAAAGGATCTTTTTGCCTCAAAGATCCAGAGGCTGCATTTCTGGGGTTGGCAAATTTATTAGATAATTTTTTAAAATCAGAATTTTTTATGAATACTTCTCCTCTAATATCAATCTCTCTTGGAAAATTTTTAGATTTTATAAAATGAGGAATGTCAGAAATTGTTTTTAAATTTTTAGTAATATCCTCTCCTTCTTTTCCATCACCTCTAGATAAACCTCTTGTAAATTCTCCATCTTTATAAGACAGAGACGCTGAAATACCATCAATCTTTGGTTCAGCACTATATTCAATCTTTAAATCAGATTTTTGATCTATAAAGTTAATCATTCTTTTTTCAAAATTAATTAAATCTTCTTCATCAAATGCATTTGATAGTGATAACATTGGCACTCTATGAAAAACTTTAGTAAAATTTTTTGATGGTTTAAAGCCTACACTTGTTGATGGAGATTTTTCACTTTTTAAAAAAATATATTTTTTTTCTAAATCTATAATTTCATGTTTTAATTTATCGAAATCAGCATCAGAAATTTCTGAAATATTTTGATCAAAATATTTTTTGTTAAAACGATTTAATAAATCTAACTTTTTTCTATAATTTTTTTTGATCAAATTTTTATTCATATTAATCAAAAAGTTTTTTGAATCTTTTAATTACTCCTTTCTTTTCAACTTTTTTTTGCTTTGATATTTTATAATCTTTATTGAAAATTTTATATGATTTTTCATACCATTCACTAGAGAGATAGTTGTAGCCTAATAAATTAGCATATTTTTGAGACTCTTCTATAAGGCCAATTTTATAATTTATCTCAACTAATCTGTGAATTGCTTCTTCAACAAATATTGTTTGATCAAACTCATCTAAAATATATTTAAATCTTTTAATTGCTGCAATCCATTTACCTTTTTTAATATAATGTCTACCTAAATACATTTCTTTTGATGCTAAAATATCTCTAATTAATTCAACTTTAAAACTAGCATCTAAAGCAAAATCAGTATTAGGGTAATTGTCTAAAATAAAATTAAATTTATCTAGTGCGCGTACTATTGGCCCACTATCTCTTTTTTCATCTTCGATCGCTTCATAATAACACATCGCTATTAAGTAATGTGCGTAAGCAACATTTGCGTCAGTTGGGTAAGTATTTAAATATCTATTAAGAGTTAAAATTGATTCAGAATAATAATTTTGCAAATAAAATGAATATGCAGCCATTAATGCTGATTTAGCGGCCCATAACGATTGGGGATATAAAATTTCAGCTTCAAGAAATTTTTTTGCAGCAAAGTAAGGGTCTCCTTTTTCTAATGCTTCATATGCCTCCTTGTAAGTTGATGTCATTTCTTTTTCTTGATCTATTTCTTTTATCAAAGAAACTTCTTTCTTTTCTTGGGTACAAGAAAAAGTGAATAAAAATATAATAAGTAAAAATATTTTAAATTTCATCTCAATAATTCTATATAGATAAAATAACTATATGAAAAAAGCTAGTTTTATTAAGCTATAGATTTCAATAAAGATCTATTTATAAGAGTGTGCGGAAGGTTTCTTTCTTGAATCTCAATTATAGAAAAGTTTTCTTTGTTTTCGAAAACTTTTCTTAATAGTTTATTTGTGAGAAAATGACCACCCTGAGAACAAGTAACACTGGCAATAACTCTATAACCACATGTATATAAATCTCCAACGCAATCTAAAATTTTGTGATTTACAAATTCTTGGGGATTTCTCAATTTTTCTTTATTTAAAATTTCTCTGTCTTTTACAACTATTGCATTTTTAAGACTTCCGCCTTTAGCAAGGCCTTTCTTTTTAATTTCCTCAATATCTTCATGAAGACAAAAAGTTCTTGAATTAAATATATCTGATAAGTCATCTTCATATAAATTAATTTTATTTCTTTGATTGCCGATGAGATGATTTTTGTATTTTAGTTCGAAATCTATATCTAAACTTAATTTTGAAGGTTCTATTGAAATAAATCTTTCACCATCTACAAACTTTATTTTTTTATTAATCTTTATTATTTTAATAGGTGCATTACTAATTTTTAGTCCAATTTTTACAATTTCTTCAATAAATAGTTTAGCTGATCCATCTAAAATCGGAACTTCCTCATTGTCAATTTCGATTATTGCATTATCAACTCCTAAACCAAATAATGCTCCCATCAGATGTTCTATCGTTGAAACTTTATTTCCAAATTCATTAGTAATAGTAGTATTTAAAGACGTGTTACTGACATTTTTAAAGTTAGGATAAACTAAATTGTTAATTTTTAAATCTGTTCTCTTAAAAACTATTCCATTATTTGGATCAGCAGGTTTTATAACTAAATTTACAATTTTGCCGCTATGAAGACCAAGACCTTTAAATGGTATTGAGTCTTTAACAGTTTTTTGATTTAAAATAGACACATCGAACTTTTAATAGTGATTATAGATGAATCAAAAACAACAAATGTTACTAGAAAATACAGTTTTTAACTGAAAAAATTAAAGAATTTTTCAAAAAAACCTTTATTTTTCTTACTTTTTTCAAGTAATTGAACTTCATTTGTATTGCAACCTAAAATTATTTCTCTAGCATTAGAAAAAATATCTTTCCCATTGTTCCTAAAAAAATCGTTAACATAATTTACTTCTACTATTTGATGTATTGCTATCTGATATTTTTTTAAAATTTTCTCCAAATTTTCAATAATATAGTTTGGTAAACAAATGAATCTTACATTTAAAGCATAGTTATTACACTTCAAATTGGGATCTAAGTTTGAATAGCTCTTATTGTCAATAATATAATTATCTATTAACATGTGAATAATCTTTTTATTTTCCAATGTTTTTTTACAGTAATTTTTCAATTCAGTAAGAGAATAAATTAAATCGTTCATTGAAATTAAGTTGCCATGATTATCCTTTTTAATTGTTACTCTAATAGGTAAAAATTCGTTATGTTCAAGAATTATATAAATATCTTTTATAAAATAGTTAAACGATTTTTCTATATTAAAAATATTTTGATTAAGAAAATATGATAAACCATCAGAGTCAAATTTTCTTGAATCATTTTTAAAATTCATTTTTTTTTCATGAATTGTAGTAGAGTGATCTTTTTCTTTAATTGAGATTGTAAAATTATTTAAGCCAATAAATAAGTATGTTTCAAAATTTTTTTCGTTATCCATCGACTATTACCTGATTATTTTGTCTCAAGTCTATAATTTTTATGTTATCAAATTTTTTATCTTTAATTATTTCTAGAGATAATTCTAAAGACTCCTTTAAGTTTTCAGATGGTAACTTAATCATAATTCCAAAATTAGTTTCAATATCCCATCTTCCAGAGGGAAAAAAATATAGATTATCAATTTTTTCAAAGTCTAAATCTGATTTATCAATTATGTTTTTTAATTTAAAAAAATCTTTATTTTCAAAATTTCCAAATATATGTGGTAAATCTTTAATTTTATCTTTTGTTTTGATTAACCTGCCATTTGAACCAATTAAAAATAATTCATTATCTTTTTTTAGATAAGCTAAAAAATTTGTTTTTTTTATATTAATTAACAAAGTGGATGGATATTTTTTAAAAATTGAAAAATTTTCTATAAGTTCATTTTCAGAAATTTTTTTTTTTATATCAATTTCACTTAAAAATAAAATATTTTGTTTTTTAAATAAATTTAAATTACTTAGAAAATTTTGGTTATCTTTAAAATCAATATCAACTATATTTATCTCTTTTATTTTAAAAAATTCGAACAGAATAAGATTTTTATTATTTATTGTCCCAAAAATTATTAATAAGAAAAAATAAAGTAAAAGTTTTTTACTTATCTGTTGATGCATCTTTTAAAATCAATTCAATAAGTTTAATAAAATTTATGCCTTGATGGGCTGCTATTTCCGGAACTAAAGAAAGGTTAGTCATCCCTGGTTGGGTATTTATTTCCAAAAGATAAAATTTTCCTTTATAATATTTAAAATCTGAACGTGAAACTCCTCTGCATTTAATAAGTCTGTGCGCTTTCAGTGATAAACTCATTAATTTATTATAATCTTTTTTTGATAGATCTACAGGAATAATGTGTTTGGTTTTTGCTTTAGGATTATATTTAGCTTGATAGTCATAAAACTCTCTTTTTGGCTTTAACTCTATAGCGCCAAGTTTTTTAGAATTAATTATTGCAGCTTGGATTTCTCGACCAGGAATAAATTCTTCAATCATTATTTTTTTATATTCTTTTAAACTTTTGAGAATTTTTGAAATATTTGATTTAGTACTAATAAAAACATTAACACTTGAACCTTCATTGATAGGTTTTATAACTACAGGAAATTTAAATCTTTTTTCAATTTTTTTAATTATTTCAAATTCTGATTTATCAAATGAATATTCAATAAACCTTGGTGTCAAAATTTTATTTTTTAAAAAAATTTTTTTTGATAGAACTTTATCCATGGCTGTAGCTGATGAAATAACTCCAGAATGTGTATAAGGTATACCAACACTCTCTAATATTGTTTGAATATAACCATCTTCACCAAATTGGCCATGTAGAGCATTAAATATAATATTGGGATTAAATTTCTTTATCTGCTTTATAAAATCAAAATTTGGTTCACAAATTTTAACATTATAACCATTTTTTTTTAATTCTTTTGCAACTTGTTTGCCAGTATCTAAACTGATTAATCTTTCTTTTGAAATTCCACCTGAGATTATTAAAATTTTTTTTTTCAATTTATTCTAGTATTTTAATTTCTTTTTCTAAACTAATTCCAGTCTTTTCTAAAACCCTTTTAGACACATAATCTATTAATTTTTTCATATCTTCAAACTTTGCATTTCCTTTATTTACAAAAAAATTACAATGTTTTTCAGATATATATGCATCACCAAAACTTTGATTTGGGGGAACAGACTCTTTTATAAGCTCCCAAACTTTTTTTTTTGTTTGATTAATTGGATTTTTAAAAGTACTACCACTAGTCTTTATTTTTGTCGGTTGATTTTTATCCTTTTCAAATTTCAATTTATTTGTTTCTTCTAAAATTTTAATACGACTAGATTTTTTTCCTTTAAAAGACGCACTAAGAAAAATAAGATCCTCCGAAAGATTATTTTTTCTGTAATCAAAATTTATATCCTTTGATGGAATAGTTATTATATTTCCTAATTTATCAATAGCTTGTATAGAAATTAATATATCTTTGAATTCTCTTCCAAAGCAACCTGCGTTCATTCTAATTCCCCCACCAATAGTACCTGGGATACATGACAAAAATTCAAAACCGCTCAAATCGTTATCGATAGCAAAATCTGATAAAGATTTATCTAAAACTGCACCACCGGCAATTAAAATATCATCATTTAGTAAAGAGATATTATTAAAATTTTTATTCAATTTTATTATAACTCCATCAAATAAATTATCAGTTATTAAAGTATTTGACCCAGCACCAAGAATAAAAACTCGCTCTTTATTTTCTAATTTTTTTATGAAACTTATTAATTCTTTTAAATTATTAGCTTTATAAAAAACTTTTGATTTTCCACCAATGTTAAACCAATTCTTTTTTTTTAGATCTTGCTCAAAAATCACATTTGATCCAAATTCAACTAATAATTCTTTTAACTTATCAGTATTCATTTCATTATCTCTGGGAGTCTTCTCATCCAATTAGATATAGTGCCAGCACCCATTCCAACAACTATTTTTTTTCCATATATATTATTTTTAAGAAATTTTCCTAATTCATAATTGTCTTTAACTAGAAATAATTTTACTTTTGAATTTTTTATTATTTCTTTTGCAAATGATAAATAATTAAAACCTAATTTTATTTTTTCTCCAGCAGTATAAATTGGACATAAAATAACTGTATCTGCTTCTTTAAAAGCGAAAGAAAATTCTTTTCTAAGATCTTTTAATCTTGAAATTCTGTGAGGTTGGAATACACAAACTTTGTCATATCCTTTATAAACTTTATTAACACCCTCTAAAACTGTTTTTATTTCAGTAGGATGATGTGCATAGTCATCAAAAAAATCTACGTTATTAAAAGTAAATATTTTATTAAATCGTCTTTGGACACCTTTAAATTTAGATAATCCATTTTTTATTTTTTTTATTGATATTCCAATTGTAATAGCTATAGCAGCTGCTGCTACTGAATTTCTAACATTGTGCAAACCAATTAGAGGAATTTTTATCTTTTTAATTTTCTGTTTTTTTTTATTAGGAACATTAATTACTATATCAAATTCAGTAAAATCCTTTTTTTGATTTATATTCTGTATCAAAAAATTTGATTTGAGATTAACTCCGTAAGTAAAGTAATTCTTATTTTTTAATTTTTTAACAAGATTGCGATTTATTTCATCATCAATGCAAATAAATGCTTTTCCAAAGGATGGTACTTTTTCAAGAAATTTTATAAAATAATTTTTTAAATCCTCCATAGATTTATAAAAATCCATATGTTCTCTATCTATATTGGTAATTATTGAATAAGTTGGTGGTATATGCACAAAACTACCATCAGACTCATCAGCTTCTAAAATTGACCAATCACTTTTACCTAATTTTGCTGAATTTTTTAATGAGTTGATAACTCCACCGTTTATAATTGTTGGGTCTAATTTTGTTTTTTGAAAAATTGAAGCTACAAGAGAAGTTGTGGTTGTTTTACCATGGGATCCGACTATCACAATATTTTTCATTAATGAAACAATATGTGCTAGCATTTTTCCTCTCTTGATTATTGGTAAATTTTTCTTTTTTGCCTCTAGTAATTCTGGATTATTTTTTTTAATTGCAGATGAAACCACAACTATAGTTGCTTTCTTAAGATGCTGTTTTTTATGTCCAATAAAGACTTTTATTTTTTCTTTTCTCAGTCTTTCAATATTCTTATTTAAAGTTATATCGCTTCCTTGAACCTTAAACTCTTTTCCTTTCATTATTAAGGAAAGGCCACTCATTCCTATACCACCTATTCCTATAAAATGGATTACTTCTGTTTTTGCTAATTCAATTTTCATTTATTATACTTAATATTTTTTGATTAACATTTATCCAGGTATTTTGGTAATTTAATTTTTTTAAATTATCTTTTTTAAGTAATAAATCTGATTTATCTTTAAGAATTTCTCTTAATATTTGACCTATTTTTAACTCTAAATCGTTCTGTTTAATTACCCAACAACAATTTTTATTTAAATAGAAATTTGCATTTTCAAATTGATGATTGTCTTTTGAAGTGGGCAAAGGGATAGCAATGAATGGTTTATGTAAAATAGATAATTCTGCTAATGTAGTTGCCCCAGCTCGAGTTATACAAAGATCTGCCTCTGAAACTTTATCAACAAAATTGTTATCATAATCAAAAATTAAACTTTCAATATTGTTATTGGAATAAAATTCTCTCAGATTAGAAATATTTTTTTTATTAGTTTGTTGAGTTATTCTAATTGAAAATTCTTTTGAAATATCAACAATTAAACCCTTTAAATTATTATCAAAAATTTTAGCTCCTTGACTTCCACCTACGACCAATAGATTAAACTTACTATTACTTATTTCATCAATTTTTGTATTATAATATTCTTTTCTTACCAGAGGCTTAATTATAACTAACTTGTTTTTATAAGAATAAGGAAATTTTTTAATTTGATCTGTATAACAAAATATTTTTTCACTAAATCTTAAAAACAATTTATTTGCTCTTCCTAAAACAAGATTTGGCTCCAACAAATAAATCTTTAAATTTAGAATTTTTGCAGCTAAAATTAGCGGAAGGGACATATATCCACCTGTTGAAAAAACACATTCAATTTTTTTTTTTTTCAATAAAAAAAAAGATTTGATAGATAAAAATAAAACAATTATTAAATTTAGTGGTAAAAAAAAAGAATTATTTAATTTTGGTGTATCTATAATTTCAACATTATCAAACGTTTTATCTATATACTTATACCCCCTTCTGTCAGTTGAAATAATTACTTCTGTCTTTTCTGATAAATGATCATGAAGAATAGTTGCAGGTACGACATGACCACCAGAGCCACCAGTAGAAATTAATATTTTTTTCTGCATTAATTAATCTTCCTTTTGGTTAAATTTAAGATCATACCAGATATAATAGAAACACTTATTATTGATGATCCTCCATAACTTATATACGGCAAAGTCATTCCTGTTGTTGGAAATAACCTAATATTAACTCCTATGTGTATCATTGCCTGCATTAAAATTAAACTTGTGCAGCCAACCAAAATTAATTTTGTTCTTTCATCATTCTCAAAATTAACTTTTTTGAAAATTGAATAAATAAATACTAAAAATAAAAACAAGATCAAAATTATAGCTATAACACCAAATTCTTCAGATATTACAGAAATAATATAGTCTGTATGAGCTTCTGGTACATCAACTTTTAATGTTCCTTCGCCTATTCCTTTACCAAAAAAACCTCCACTTGTAATTGACTCGATTGCTTTATCAGATTGAAAATTATGTGTACCTGTTTCTTTATCAAAAAAAGATAATATCCTATTTTTAATATAATCAAATTTTGGAACAAATGTAATTAAGTATGTTAGAGAAAAAATTAATAATAAAAATAAAATCGATAAAAAAATTATATTGATTCCTGACATAAAAATTAAAATTGACCATGTAAACAAAATTAGTAAAGTTTGGCCAATATCAGGCTGTAAAGCCAATAACAAAACAATCATTATAGTTATTAGAAATGACAATAAATATTTGAAATAAATATTTGAATATCTTTCACTACTCAAAATAATACTTATAAAAACGATCAAAAATGGTTTAACTAACTCTACAGGTTGAAACCTTGGTAATAAATATAAGTCAATCCATCTCTTTGATCCTTTAACTTCTACACCAAAAAAAGGAACTAAAAATAGAAACAAAATTGAAAGAAAGAAGATGGCTAATGAAATTTTAATTAAATTTTCTTGGTTTATTGCAGAAAAAGAAAAGATAATTCCTATTCCTAAAATAATAAAGATTAAGTGTTTAAAAAAAAATGAATAATCATTAGTATTTAATTTGTCAGATACTATTAATGATGTTGAAACTAGTGAGAAAAATAGACCAATAAAGAATAATAGAATAATTAAAAAAAATAAAAATTTATCAATATTTTTCCACCACTGATAATATAAGTTTTGTAATGAAAATTTATTCATTTAAATATTTTTTTATTAATTTATTAAAATATTGACCTCTATCTTCAAAATTTTTGAAACTATCAAAAGATGCAGCAGATGGACTAAATAAAATAGTTTTTTTAATAGATCTTTGTCTTTTTGTAAGGTTCACAACCTTTTTAAATGCATCTTTTAAATTATGAAAATTTTCAGTTTGAATTTTTCCTTTTAATTGATTGTTAAAAAAGTTTCTTTTTTTTCCAAAAATGAAGGCTTTGATATTATAATGATATTTTTTAGGTAAATTAAATTTATCACTCTTTTTATTAATACCACCTAATAACCAATAAATATTTGAATTAGTTTTTAGAACTCCTAATGAAGATGAAAAACTTGTAGACTTTGAGTCATTTATAATAATTAAATTCGATTTTTTGTGAACTATTTGTTGACGATATTTAAGTCCTTTAAAGTTTTGTATTGTATCAAATAATAATTTTTTATTTAATTTTAATTTATCTGCTATTGCCAAAACAAATAATAAATTTTCTTTATTTGCTTCAGTCAAAAAATACTCATTTTTTAAATAATATAGTATTTTATTATATTTGAGAGTATCAACTTTAATTATTTTGCTTTTTATTTTTGTAACTTTTAATTCTTTTTCAATTAAAAAATCACCTTTTTTTAAAAAACATAAACATTGTTTAGATTGATTTCTAATTAATTTAAACTTTGCACTTACATATCTTTTTATTGTTCTGTGTCTTTCAATATGATCTGGGGTTATATTCAGTAGTACAGCAAACTTTGATTTGAAAATTTTGCTATATTCTAATTGATAAGAAGATGCCTCAACAACAAAAATTGTTTTTGGCTTTATTTTAATTGATGATAATATTGGATTTCCAATATTTCCAACCAACCTAACATCAAATTTTTGCTTTAATAAAATTTCATACAAAAGTTGACAAGTTGTAGATTTGCCATTTGTGCCCGTCACAGTTATACAATCATTTTTAAAAAATGAAAAAAAGACATCTAGATCTGT
>MDSV01189208.1_pt1 | contig 18375 bp, 17 predicted proteins | sample 810851 | NCBI WGS metagenome assembly MDSV01 (sample SAMN05326640, study PRJNA326480) | marine metagenome | isolation source: seawater | place: Atlantic Ocean: North East | collected 2012 | reverse complement strand
GGACCGTATAATGAGATGATGGACATGATGCGGTCGGCCTATGCGATGTCGGCCGCGCACGAAAATTCTGGCGCTGGAACTACCACGCCGCATGAGCACAGTCTCACTGCGATCATCCACGACCAGCATCATGCGTGAAAACGCAGGTGCCCCACGCAGACACTTTATAAGCACACCGCCTTTGCCCCGGCACCCATGACGAGCGCGATGCCCGACGTCGAAAAGGGAACGAGCGAAACCACCAACAAGGGCACCAACGACGCCCTCGAGCGCGAGCACTGCCGCTTTGTCAAGGGGGTCGTGCTTTCTGTGGTGCTGATGAGCGGCGTGTTCACCGCATTCTGCATGTACATCCGCCTGCGCGAGCTGCAGATGATTGCGGACAACCCCAACGCCTTTTCAATGGCATACCGGGTGTAGGTTTCCATGACTTTTTTCTTAGCATTCATCATAAAAAAGTCAAACAACAGCAGCATCATTGTTACCAAACCGCGCATACACCGCGTACACCCCCAACGCTTTTTCGGTGGCGTACCGGGTCTGGGTTTCCATGACTTCTTTCTTATCATACAACATAAAAAAGTCAAACAACAGCAGCATCATTGTTACCAAACCGCGAATACACCGCGTACAACGCCAGAGCATGCCCCACATACGCCGCCGTCAACATCGCCACGTCCTCCACCCCCACGCGCAGGCGCACGTGCAGACACAGAACCCAAAACGCCAGGTATCGAAACAGGAGATGGTACACCAAATGCTGCATATACTCGTGGCGCGCCATGTGCTGCCTGCCGCGGTAGAGAAACATGAGCATCACAAAAAAAAACACGGCGACATCCGGCGAAAAGCTGCAGTAGGCGGCCCAGGCGAGCAGGGCCGAGGCGCACGCGAGGTCGAGGCGATGCCGCCAGCTGTGGTGCCGGTACAGGGCCCAGTGCAGGACAGAGGCCACACCCGCCAGTGCCATGAGGATATTATCGGGGACGGACGCGTAGGTCAGGGGTACGAGGATCCATGCGGTGGTGGCGCCCAGGACGCCGCGGTGCACGAGGGGCACGTGAATGGATGGGGTGCTCATGCTTTTTTGCAGGAAGGTTCTATGAATGTACAAAGATATACTCTTTGTGATTATGCACTGAAATTTTCCCTCTCAAGCACACAAGGCTTTGACAGGCCGTGGTCTAATCTGTATTTAAGACACGCGGTGGGTTTACAGAGCATGGGCATGATGTGGCGCCGTCTATACCGCGAAACCGAGGACTCTTCACCCGCTTGCCAGGACCTGGACCGGTTCCTCATGCGTGTCTTGATCGCGTGTGCGTTTTGGACGGCCATGGAGACTTTGTTCATCATGTATGTCATGTCAAGAGAGCTTCAGTTGATGGAGCACCAGGCGAACAAAGCTCTGATGTAGATAGAGCATTGTGCAGTTCAAAAAAATCAATTTACTCTTTATTTACAATATTTCACCCAAAGGCGATGCCCCTGGAATCATACACCAAGAGACTACACACTTGCTTCCTGCACTGAGTTCTTCCATACTTCCTTCTGCGTTGCGTCCAGTGTATTCGTCCGTCCAATAATCTCCAACGGCGTGCCCACCGCTCCCAGCCGCAGAAAAAACTGACGGGCATCTTTCACACATTTATGCCCTGCGACCCCCCACTGTTGACAATAAAAGTCCCACAAACTGAGAAACGTGACCAAGACCACCTTGCTCAGGTCCGACGGGTCGGGATGATGCTCTAGCAACACATTCAGGTAGCAGCCATGCCGGTGTAGAGCCTGGACCATGCCCTGCCGCACGAGCACCCATTCCACGCAGTTTTCGTGTGCGCTGCTGGGCATATTGTGCGTGGCAATGAGTTCGAGCAGTGACTTGCCGTCTGTCGTGGCCTGTGTAAATGACAGAGGTTGCATGGTTTGGACGGCTTTCTGAAACTCGACCAGATTGGACGTCTGGACTGCTTCAAAAGCCATGCCCATGCTGGGTTCTGCAGGGAGGTCTGGCGGTAGTTTTTCATTCGTAGTTTGAAAAAAAGGTCGGGAAGATAAAACAGCTGCTGCCGAGGACGTGGACTGTAAGAGGATTCCACGTCTCAAGCAGTGCAACGCGGTATCATCTTGGCCCCGGAACATTTTCAATAGTTCCCGTAGTAGATAAAAGCTTTTTAGAACTAGCACAACTTTTGAGTGCAACGAGGTGTCGCGTGCGTCCACAATGCTCCAGCGTCTGGAAAACTCCAGTATTGGACGGTATCTATCAAAACTGTCTTCATAGTATCCTAACAGACCCACCATATACAATGCACGTCTTGTTTCTGGCACACTGAATTTTATTTTGGTTAGCAAAATCTCACGACGTGTCGAACCTGTAGGTTGTTGTACCTCTTTGAATTCTCGACATACCACGGTGCCCGTCAGAACTTGTTGAATTTGGCGGTCAAGTTTGAACCTATACGACAGCGAAGTTCTTGGTCTAATTCTTTGCCCAAAAAATATTGCATGCTGTGTCGCTAGCGTCTTGTACTGTATTTGAAGGACCTTCAGCCTGTCCATCATAGGCATGACTCCAAAGTCACCCTTGTCAAAGTTGATGCCAAGAGCGACGGCAAAGATCGTTGTGATTATTTCTGCAGTGCCAGCCCATACATCCGATGCGTGCCTGAAAATTTGCGACAGCTGCCTGTCAATTGCTTGATCACTGAACCGCGGTAGTTTGAACACACGCGTAAAAATCGTTTGGAATTCTGCCGACAAGTACGCCGACGCCACCATGGTTCTGGGCCACGTGCGGTTTCCATACTTTGCACGATCTTCCGATTCTTGGTAAATACAGATTTCAATGCCCGCAATGTTTTCAAGCTCTGCCACTGCAAACGTGGCATGCTCAGCATGCTCAGCAACGTGAAATCGGGCCTCGCAAGAATACATCCAGCGTTCCCTTGAATTTAATGTAAGTATGTAGGATGTACATCTTTCACGAGACATACGCTTGATGACTTCCATGTTGGCATTCTCTTCGAACAATTTGTGTATAATTTCCTTGTAATCTCTACCGTAAAAGTTCATTTCTTATCATGAAAGGATGTGGTTTATATTCCATGAGTTTATATATGGTTTTCAAAAAGCTTGAGTTATGATACTTTTCAATCTTGGACGTTACCGGTAGTGAGACTAGCGTTTTGACGTCTACAAAGAAACTACGACGTTACCTTGTCACCACCGCTGCCTTCAGCATGTTGACGGGAATTGACTTTTGCGACATTCCCTTTTCAAGCCTACTGACATACTTGGCGACATTGGTCAGCATGAGGTCTACATATAGGTCAAGTCGAAGATCCGTATCTTCACAGCCGACTTCAATCAGAAACCGTTCCTTAGACGCCTCTTCACGATTTGAAATATCGTGGAATCGTCGCTGTATCTCCTCCTCCCGCCTGTTTATCGTTTCAGCCTCTAGTAACCCTTGCATATATTGATGCGGCAAGGCGTATGGATTTTGGGCAAACAGAGCTGGCACTGTGGAACCCATTGTCTCGCTCCCTTGGTATAACTCAGAAATGACCTCGTATGGCACGCACATGTGATCCGTGGCAAGATTGTATTTCCAGACTGGCATGTTATTTCTGGTTATTGTCATCACCACCACGCTCAAGTTGAATAACAGCGCGCCTATGCTCATCCCAGAAAAATACTCTGAATTGGAATCAAACATCGTGTCCACCCTTTTCAGATTTTCTGCATCCTGATTCTTGGTGATGAAAATGTCTCCCAGAGCCTTACGGGTGCCGTCGTTGTCATCCACGCCCAGGCCTGACAGGGTTTGGGTCAAAGACTCGGGTTCTGAATCCACTTTTACAAAAATGTCATAGATTGGCAGTTGATATACGTACATCCCACCGTCACGGGACGAATGCCACTTTGAGCTCACGACATAGCGCTCGTGCACATTGTGAACGTTGACAAGATACAGTGTCAGAATGAATTTGTTGCAGCGGGACGGGGCGAGAAATAATGGCTCGCCTTGGTTCTCATGATTTGGATCATACAAAAACTCTACACCTAGTTCATAATAGCAGTTGGGAAACAGACTGTTTTGGTCAGCTGCGAAAGGATACATGTTGTCTGTAATTCTTTGCAGTGCGTCGTTCACAGTGGAGATAACGTCACGAACGCACGCAAATTGTTCGTGGTAACTCTTTGCGCTTCTACCACTCGCAATCATGGGTCGTAAGGATTCAATGTTCATGATTGTTCGTTGATGTTGTGTCGGCATTGAATCGGCTTTTTATATACTTTTATATTTTTGAAAGTTTTCGAAGACACCGTGGTCAACATACCACGTTTGGTTTTGATTGCCATGCCGATTGCTCTTACTTAATCCATCCAATGGTCATCAGAGACACTGCAAAAAAAGTAATTCGTGCTCAAATCTACAAAGTATACCATTGCCAGAGTTTGGCAATATATCATGAGGAAATTATGGTGCACCAGCAAAGTGGTATTTGCAGCAGTAAATTCCCGGTTGACACTCCAAAAAACTTCAACGCACCCACTGAAAGCGCCGGTCCGTGGCGTGGTACAGGCCAATCAGAAACGCCATGACGAGGTCGTCCTTGCCACCCTGCCATGCGGTGGTGTTAGTCACGTTACGAAGAAAATTTATTACGAAAAAACCTCCACATCCACGCTGGGTTACCTGCCCCTTGCCCGAGATCGCGAAGCGCTCCTTCTGCAGGACCGTCTGCGGGACCGAGAAGCTAAACGAAAAAAACGAGAGCTGGTCCAGCAGCATGTCTCGGCTCTTGGCACCGTTGAGGTCCACGAACCCAGACTGGTTGACAAACACGCGGTTCTCCCGTAGCAGGATGTTGGTGTAGGTGACGAACGCGAGCTTGAGGTTTTGCGTGGTGAGGCACCCGATGCGGTCGCTGCCGGGCTCGCGTAGAAAGGTAACCGACGGCAGGTTCCGGCAGTGGCGAAACATGTGCTCGGCTTCGAAGCTGGGTGCGAGGTGGTAGGTTTTTGTGAGTTAACTTGGTATGCTAGTATGGGAAAACAGAGACAACACAAAGAATACCCCAAATTACGCTCGATGATCACCCTGCACTCGCTGATGGCAAGGCGGTAGTGCTGACTCCGCAGCGCGGCAATGTGTTTCTCCAGGAGGGCAAACGTTTTGAAGGGATCCTGGACAGAAAAAATCAGAGACACGCAACAAGAGGACTGCACACAAGAATCAAAATCAAAGAGACCTTGGTCTGCAGCGCCTCCGCGCCGAGGACTTGGTACACGCCATGCGAGACGACAAAGCTCACCATGGCAAAGTCGCTATGCTCGCCACCTGCACACGGGTCAATCGTGATGAAAAACGGCACACCGCTCTCCATCTCCATGTGAATCGTGTTGTTAAACATGCGCTTGAGGTCGACGAGGCGGAAGCACTGGTCGTTGTTGCCCACGGCGATGCCACCGAGCTCGGAGTTAATTAGGTCCTGTTGTGTGAGATGAGTCCGTGAGATTTTTTTTGCATGGCTCATGGATAACAGAAAAAACAGCAACGACACAAAGTTACCGCGCGGTCGCTCATGATGGTCTTGAGCTTGCGGTGTTTTTCGCTGTCCTGCCAGCGCGGGATCAGGTGCGCCATGTGCTGGCACTCGTGCGCTTTTTCTTCGGCGATGCACGCCGCGCACGCCAGCTGGATCTGGATCGCGCGGAACATGGGCGTGTTGGTCAGGGGGTCGACTTTGCTGATGAGCTTGGAGTAAAAGTTGAGCTCTGCGCCGCGAGCGTTAGTTTCGTTCTTGGGAAGATACCGTACTGTAAGGGGTTTACTTTGCACGTACCGGTGGTCAGGGTGCTGATGGCGATGAACGAGGTATTTCCGATGCAAAGCTGTTGAGATGAGGTGTTGACTTTGTCTTAGTTTTTGTGTTTGGTACATCATTTGATCAAAGTCATGACAGCAAACACGCGCACACGAAGCTTAGTTAGATACCAGAGGCGCCACCGTCTCATAGAAAAATCCACTCGAGACATATGCAGCCTCCTGCAAAGCAACGATGTTAGCTGCACTGCTTCAAAAAAATATGGTTGTGTTGGTAGTGCACTAACTGTTTCAAACGCACAACATGCTCCTTACCTCCAAAATAATAACGTCACCGCCTGTTCCCTTCGTCGTCGAAACCTGTGAGTGTCAACAAGGCGCGGGTCAGAGACCGGGGTGAAAACGAGACACACACGCACACCGGCGAAAATTACACCCGTTAACGCATATATACAAAGTAACATGTGTTTATTCACAACCTATGCCAACCCGCGTTACCAACGAAAAACTATATAAACAGCGTCAACCCGGCACCGCGTTCATCGTCTTCCGGGCCATGGCGGCCTTGATGCTATTAATCCTCCGTTCCTGCTGCTCCTTTGCCTGACTCAATTCTTGTTCGTTTTGCTGTGCGAATTCCTGTAGGATGCTTGAGATTTCGCCTGACGTGGCACCCTGTAGCAGCAGTCATACCAAGTCAGGATAGCATTCCACGCAAAAAAAATAGATTCAGTACAAGACATCGCAAACTAACCGTAGTGCTGCTATTGATGACTTCGACGCCGTCCATCTTTTGGATGGTTCCGTCGACCTGCCAGGAAGCACCGCATGCAGTCAGAAGCGCTCCTAGATTACCAGACACGACAACGCACATACCGCCTTGTTGATGTCGTGCACGCGCTTGACGTTTTCGTACAAGCCTGATTTGTCTGCGCTCTCCTCCTCCTGGTCGATTTGCTCCGCGATCTGTGCAATGTCCACGCGCGCGACGCTGTCTGACACCTTGTTCAACACCTCTTTCTTGTGGAGCGTCAGATAAATCGCCGTGACCTGCCAGCGCTGCAGTCTCAGGTTTGTCGCAGGCCACAAAACAGTCTCTGTCACGTACCGTCTTCTGCATGGCGTTGACCTTGGCGAGAATGTCGTTTAGAGCCGCCACCTGCGAGCGCTTGAACATGATCTCCTCTGCCAGCTGCAGGTTCGTTTAGTTGTTTTCTCCGGGTGGGGTTGACGTGAGCAGGTACAAAGCAGACAAGCGCCAACCAACAGAACGAAACAAGGCAAAAACGCGCGTCGAACGCCTATGAAAAAAGGGAAGTAATCTCCCACGTGGTTACCTGTACACTCGAGTCCTGCATGAGATGCGCGTTCGGCACGATCGCTTCACGTGCTGACTTTCTGGACAGGCAGGCCTTGAGTTTATTTTCGGTGATCGCCAGCTCCCGCGACCCCCGGCCGACGCGGCGCCCAAGCGTGCTACGGTGGCGGTCCAGGATCCGGATCAAGCGCTTCAGCCGCTGAATACGCGTGGGCCTCGGCGCGGCCACCACGTTGCCCATTTTCACCCCATGCGGTGGTTTGGGATATATATATGTATCTACGCAATGTCGCCGTGGATTTTCTCTGGGTTATGTGATTGAACGTATTTTCAAACACCATCAAACGTTGTCAATGAATACAAGCAACCCACAATACCAACGCGTGAACCCCGTCCAAAAGACATACTGTCAGTCTAATAATTTTGGGTCGTGCAAGTCAAGTAGAAGTACATAGAGACTTTATAATAACCCAATACACCCCATAAACATGTTAGACATAGAGTATATAAACGCACCGAGAGACACACACGCCATCGCAACACACATGGCGGCAGAGTTGTTTAACCGTATCGATCGCGCCCCGATGTACATGCCGGTGCCCGCCGTCGCCCCGGTGGAGGAAAAAACGACACAAAAGCGGCGGGCGCTCCTGCTATACGAGCGGTGCATCTACATCGCCGCGGCGTTTGCCGCCGCCACGTTTGCCGCCTGGATCACGTGGGTGCCCTTCATCCACCTGCTGATCCCCGGGCTCAAGCACGAGCGGCGCAACGCGGTGACCACCGTCTCGCACACATTTGCACAGTACAATGCGCTGGTCACGATCTACCTCATCGGACCGCTCACCATTTTTTTTGTGTTCAGGACGTATCGCGTGTTTGTCAACAAGAACCTGTCGAACGAGGCCAAGAAGGCGGTGTTTCTCCTGCTCCTGCTTGTGCAGTACAGCCTGTTTGTCGTCATGCGGTACGACGCGGTCAAGGAAATCACGCACTACTTTTTTACCGCCATGACCGTCGGCCTGCTGTACGTGTACCACCTGGTTGTCGTCGACTCGCCGCTGTATGCCGAGGTCAGGGGCATCCGCGTCAAGACCATTTTTCTGTGGCTGAGCGTGCTGTCGATCACCGGATTCGCGACGCTCTTTCTGATCACCGACGACCTCGAAAAGAACGAGTCGCTGTACACGCTCGCGTGCCTGCTGGAGGTCTTGGGCATTTTGAACCTGGGGCTGCTAGATTTGGTGGATATCTACACGCTGGGGTACGAGTTGGACTGCGGGAAAGCGGAGTAACCCCTGGTTATTTTTTTCTTTTGAAAACTTGACAATAAAAAAATACAAAGCTATTTCTGTCAGAATTATTTCGAGACCAAAATAGCCAAATTCTTTTTACTGTAAAATTTTACTATAAAATTCCACTGTAAAAAATCCAGCTTGCACCACGATGCCCGCCACGCTCTCCACCGCCGCTGATGCGCCCAAGAAAGCCACCCGCCGCCGCCGTGCGCTCGCGCCACCGCCGAAGCCCAAGTTCCTCTACGCCATACAGCAGCGCGTCAAAAAACAGAAGATGACGCGCGATCAGACCACTGAGTACGTGGTGCGCTACCTCGCGACGCAGTGGCCTGGTATCCAGTTCTGCCGAGTCCGCGGGCGCTACTACTACTGCCACACCAACTGGCGCACGAGGTACCTGGACAGGAAGGTGCAGCGCTTCTATCACGTGTTTGACGTCCCGAGTGGCGCGTGGTGGGACGCGGAGCTGCAGCAAGTCACGCGCGCGGCGGCTGAGACGCGTCGCACCATTCCTGCCAAAAAATCGGTGGTCAAGATCCAGTCCAAGGTTTCCAAGGACGACGACAAGAACGCCAGGCTGCTCAGCGCCGCGGTGGGCTTGCTTGGCCTGCGCGCCGGCTTTTCGCGGCACCCGAACAAGCACACGCCCAGCTCCGGTGGCGTGAAGCTGTCGACAGCAGAGGCGGACGACCACTCCATGCCAGCGGATCTTGATGCCTCTGCAGAGCCGTGGCGTTGCAGTGAAGAACCTTGAGTTTAATCGGAGTCCATAGTACACACATACACGAAACACCGAAGGATGCAAATAGGTTGTCCAAAAACACACGTCAATGGTATGGGCGCATGGAGACATAGACCAGCGGGTGCATGTGCGCCGGCATGACATGCGGATAGTAATAAACGGGGGCATTTGTCCGGTTCATAGTCCGTGACTGGTGTTCTGCAACTGCCTGATTGACTTGCTCGTCGGTGAGTTTCTCCCAATTTTTTCCGTCGGATTTGTACGGCCTGTTCTCCGACCTGCTGTTGGCACTTATGGTGCCGAGAATTTTCTGGACACTCACCACGTTGCCATCGATACAGAAAATCTCTCCAATCAATCCTTCGCCCTCGCCTTCCATTTTTCTTACCTTGTCTTTAATGCGTAAAGGTTCCCCTGACCTTGATATCGCGATGGGGCCTGCATTTGGATTTGGATTTTGTGCTCGGTTTCTGAATGCATTCCTTAAAGCGTTTGCTGCGGCTTCACTTCGTGCAGGTATCTGTGGCACTGCCACAGGTGTTGTTCGCGGCCTGCCTCGCGGCCTGCGTCCTGCATTGCCTTCGCGCGGCTGATTGGTAGATTCTTGCGATACGTCTTCATACGACACCACTGGGGCAGGCGGGCCGAAGGTCAGTAGCCCGGGATATACAGGATGGTTCTGCAGGTTTTGCCCGTTGAGTCGGTAATCATACAGGTCTGGCCTTCCTGCGTGCCCAAAGACGAGGTCCTCGGGTTGGGGCGTATTTGTGCCTTGTTGTTGGCGAGGAAAGACAGACTGTACGGTGCCAGCCAGAGAATCGTCATCAGATTGGAATAAATCCAATCCACCATCATCATCAGCTGGCGTTTCCGCTGGATTTGATGCTGCAGGGGCGGACTGAGGCCCGGCATTCACCTGTGAAACTTGCGCTGGATGCAATGTTCCGTCTGGAGCTTGCATCCATGTGACCCAATGCCCGGCATTCATCGGTGCAATTTGCGCTGGATGCAGTGTTCCGTCTGCAGGCTGCATAGGCACAAAACGAGACCCACCATCGATTTGTGGAGGATTGGCAAAGTATTTATCCAAAACATCAGGGTCCAGGGATCCAAATTGTTCGCGCAGCTCTTCCTCAACTGCCTTATGGTCGACGCCGGCATTCAGCATTTGGTTGAATTCTGGCACGGTGACATTGTATGAATTTGCGTGCGAAAAAGGGGCTGGGTATGCAGGGTATGGCACTTGTGCGCCTGGCAATTCTTCGTCTTCGGCAGGTGACACCTGCGCGTCTGGCAAGTCTTCATCTTCGACGAGGGACATCTTTGCTGATGACACCAGGGGGCACTCTCTGCATATATACCTGTGAGTTCACTACAAACGACCGGAAATTCAAGATCATGTTTTGATGATGCTTGGCGTTGGTCTTGATTGGAATCTGGCGTAACAAAACTTATCGCCGTTGCTCGCTGTCAAAATATCCCGATGCCAAAAACTACAGTCGGTTGTGACAGGAATCGAATGCAACTTTTGAGTAAAGCCAGTAACTTCGTACAAAATATATTTTTCCTGTACGACGTTACTGGCTTTACTCATATTGGCTATTCGATTCCTGTCACAACCAAGCGTACAGAAAACTCGAAAATATCCCGGCACGGAAAAAACAAGACAAAAAGCCCAAGACGTTGTATATAAACTCACACCCAACGCCAAGACGCAAATGGAAATCCTCGCAGAATATGCCAATGCCAAATCAGACAACCCACAGCAGCTGGACCTCGTGAAATTCCTCCAAACGCTATTTTCTGACCAGGAAAATGCCGACATCATCACCAAGGTCAATAAAGCCAACGATGCCATGGAAATAGAAAAGTACGGGCAGACCCTGGCGCCAGCTCGGATAGAGCGCAATGATCCCCAAAACATCAAGAAAACCGACAACCAACTTGTCGAATTCTTCAGTAAGATCCAGGCCGCCCCCACAGAGCAAAAGTTAGTACAAACACTGGCAGCCAAAGCCGCCTCCGAATCGCAGACCGACACAACATACAAGAGCGTGAAGAAGATCATCCAGCAAGGCGTGAACACGATGGCTGCGTGTTTCCAGTGGAATAATGTCCTGACCAAGAATCTCGACGGTAAGCCAACAACGTGCGTGGCGCTCAACGCGTGTTACCGGGACACATTTCAAAATGCATTTTCTCCGGGGCGCGTCAGTTTTGGCCTGTCGTATAAACTGGACGGCGACGAGCTTTCGTGGCTGGGCGTGCAGTGCCCCGACGAGAGCAACGACGTGTACCTTTTTTTCGACGGGGCGGCAGGAGATGCACAGCCAGACAACTTGCAGCAGGTACTGGTGAACCGTATTCTCCAGAAAGCGGGAGACATCGTTGATATGAAGCAAAAATTGAAAAAGAACACGAAGAAACAGGAGGATGCTAAGATAAAAAAGAAGAAAGCAAAGCACGACCAAAAGCAAGCAGAGCGAAAGCTGAAGGAGCAAAAATCCATCGACCAGCAAGTCGAGGAGCACTTTTACGAGCACTGGAGGCACACAGAGCCCGACCAGGCCAGCGAGGAAGTCAAGCTGCAGCATGCGCCGAGCGTGATGGAGGACGGTAAAATCTACCGTGTGAAGCTCGGCATCCAGGACGTGTGCTGGAAGGAGGTGCAGGACTTTGGCGACCGGCACTGGAAAACCACGCAGGAAATTCGCGTGCGGCGAACCGGCAGCCCGCCCGGCAGCTTGCTGTGCTACAATGACATCCTGGAATGGCAGAGTGGTGTGTCGGGTGCGGTAAACAAGGTGCGGCCGTCTGCAGCCCCAAAACGCGCGTCAAACGGTGATGACGACCCCAGCCCGATTCCTTCCAAGAAACACAGAACAGACGCCGAAGAAATAACACCAGAGGACCACACAAATAAGCTGGAACAGCTGCTACACGGCGAAATCAAGTACCTGGACGTGCGCCTGTGTGTGCAGATGTACGCCGGAGACACCGTCGTGTCCACTGTGTACTACGAGGCCGTGCGCCCGGAGCGGCGCTGCCACCGCGGCGCGATGCCCAGCGTGAACGTGCCAGGGGCCGGCAGTTTGTCGCTCGTGTCACCGCCTTTCTGCTGGATTTGCAACGACTTGATTTCGGCAGAGAAAGCAGACGGAAACAAGGAAATTATTTCGAACATACCAACGAACATGTGCCAGGTGTGCGGCGTGCACGTGTGCAAGCGCTGCGAGCTCCTCACCAGCGCGGACGTGTCGCCGAAACTGTGTGTGGTGGAACCCAGTACTGTCACGTGCGAGCCAGCTGAGGGCGACATCGCGACGGAGCTGGCACAGGTCCTGCAAGAAAACAAAAACGTGCAGGACGCGCGGCAGAAAGCCAGGGAAGACAACCAGATTTACGACATGGAGCCGTCCGAGGACGTCTATGTTAGCGTGCCCCTGGCAAGGCTGCAGTTTACACTCCAGGGCCAGCCGGCCATCGCTGTCGACGCCATGTCGCTGTATCTGGAAATGTCCGAGGAGAACCGCCCAGCAAAAGACCCCGTGCTGGACATGCAGCGCTGCCAGCACCTGGTCTCCGTGCTGGACGCCAGTGCGTGGGGCGAGCGGTACTACATTGAGCATGCGCACTGGCCGCATGATGACGCGGAAACCATGAAGCAGCTGGTGAGTGGCGACGGGATGTTTCTGCCCAGCGCGCGCCTGCCGCACCGCGGGTACCGGGTGCACGGCGTCGTGGTACGGGCCCTGCCGGCGCGGGTCGGGGCGCTGCAGAGCCCAGCTGTATCAAACACGGACGGCGACCTCTGGCCGCGCCAGCAGATTGCCTACTCCGGGGACGGCGACGGGAGCTACCGCGTGGCAACGCTGGACGCGCCGCAAACGCCGACGCTGGTCTTCCGCGACGTCGCCCTCACCACCGAGGAGGCCGGGTGCCTGTGGGTGTGCGAGCAAAGTAAAATTGCCCAGGCTCAGTTTGACAATGACCCGGTGCAAAACACGTTTGACCTGGACGACAGCCTGCAGCGCGTGGCAGGGCAGCACCCGGATTTTCTGCAGCTGACCATGGAGCAGCGGTGGACCCTGCACGGCGGCCAGCCGGTGCCCGCCAAAAACTCGCGCCTGCGACACCAGGACAAAACCTACCGCCCCGTGTCGTACCTGGCGTTCGGCACCATCAAGTACCAGCGCGCCGATGCGGACGGCAACATGGTTGCGTTTATCGACATGAGCAACCGCCAAGACGACCCCGGCGCACTGCCGTGGTACACCGCAGAGACCGATCACGCCTACCGTCTCGGTGACGTCTGCGAAGTCTCTGAGCAGGGTAACACCAAGTTCTGCTTTGTCAGTGAGATCTCATACCCCTTCTCTCTCAATAGCAAAAAAATGCTGGGGCTCGTCGACTTGAACCAGTCCGACGATGACTGGGACAACAGCAACGACAAGCACGAGGACCAGGTCGACTTGATACCGGCCAGTCAATTGCGACTGCGCCCGCTGCTGCAGCGCCTGACCCGTCCCCTGGACGGCGCGGGCGACACGGCCTACATCAACATGCACGGCGTCTTGCTCAAGCCGCGGCCAACCCCGCCCTTGGTGGGCTTTGTCTCTGCGCACGACATCCCCGCCACGGTGTCGGTGCGGGGCGCCGACGACAAACGCTACATCGCGTGGCAGCCGAAGCACACGTGCGGGCACTGCGCGAGCGTGCTCCTGCAAAACGCCTGCGAGTCCCCGTACATGCACCCACGCACCGACTTTGAGATGCTGCAGCACAACGTCCACCGCCAGATGGCGCGCGACCCGGCCTTTGCCCCGCGCCTCAAGGAAAACCTGTCCAGGACGGAGCGTGCGGTGCTGGCGGGGCGCGAGTGGGGTGGCAGCATGCACCAAAGCAGCCAGGACAAGTTTGTGGCGGACATGCAGGTGGTGCAGACCGAGTACCGGAAAATGTGCGTACAGCCCGACTCGCTGCAGGTGCGGGCCGCCTATGCGCGCGAGCCCGACTACAACAGCAGCGTGCGGTTTTTCTACGGCGACCTCGGCCTTCGGGAGATCAATTTCGCCAAGCTGCTCGTGGAGGTTACTAAGGCCGGATTCGCCTTGTTTCCCGGGGAGGACGACGCCAAGAACAAGAACATGGCCAGGGTGGCCGAGACGATGCTGCAGCACTGGGAGGAGTTTGTGCAGCTCCGCCGCGACTACGAGACGGCCGTGCTGGCCATGCAGCACCAGATGTGGAGGCTGGAACTGTATACCGGCGTTGACACACTGGCAGAGCTGGACGCGGTGCTCGGCGAGGTCCGGAAATTTTCTCCCCAGACGACAAAGCTGGAAAAGATGCAGGTTGCGGCGCGCCTGGAGCTGATTAATGATGATTATTTGCAGACGCGCCAGAAAAAAGTGGTGCTGTCCAAAAAAGACAAAAAGGGCAAGACCCAGGAGCAGGTGCAGAGGATGGAGGAAAATCGGCGCGGACTGGCAGATGAATTTGACGATTTGGACGAACAAGCGGACGAGGAAATGGACGAGGAGGACAGCGGGGACACACCGATGACCGACACCAAGGAGTCTTCACTGGAAAAAAAACTTGAGCACGTCCTCGCGTTGCTGGAATCGTCGGTGCAGTGGAACGAAGATATTACCGGATTTGTCATGGGAACAATCACCAAGATCAGAGAAAAAGTCGAAAACAATACCACTACAGATAAAATCAAGAAGAACCACGAGCGCCAACAAGCACTGACACACAGCAGGTGGGCGGCGGCCAAGGCCGACGCCGAGACGGCGCTGCAGGCCATGCAGGCGCTGTGCGACGGCGACGACAAGAAGAAAACAACGTCCAATCAGAAGTTGCGCCAAGAACAGTCCGTCCGGCAGGCACTGCAGCATTACCAGACCCTGAAGCAGCTCGGCATGCGCCAGATTGAACACCTGCTGCTGGCGGATAAAACGACCAGTATTGCGGGTTTGGTGACAGCAGGCACGCCCAAGTGCAGGCTTCTGTCGGCCTATCAACAGGGCGTGCAGTCGAATTTTTTGGAAGACCAGATTGCCCAGTACGTGCAGAAAAAGTGTCAGTTGCAGGCGTCGAAATTCAGCATGCAGGCCTTTGACGACACCCTGATCCAGGTGCAGGACGTGCTTGCGATGCAGGACCGCGAACGCGACAATGAGGACACCACCAACACCTGGAACGACGCGGGCGTGGCCGATGGCAAGCAGGACAACGTCGCCGACGGCATGCAGGTCGAGCGGGATTACGAGCCCGGGTCGTCCAGCGACGAGTCGGACGAGGACGACACGATGGAGGAGGACGCGGAGGACACGCAGAAGGAGTTTCTGGCCAAGGGCTAGGGCGGCGCCACGTTTGTGCCCCTGCTGGGGCTGTGGCGCGAATACGAGCCGCAGGAGGGGGACGGGGTCCTGGACCCGAACCTCGGCGAGGCCAGCTCCTGTGTGCAGGACACCATGTTCCGGCCCGGGAATTTCGTGCAGCCGAAGCTGGGTAAATTTTTTCCGCAGACGATCACGCGGCGGCTGGTCCCCATGGTGCAGGACGCACTGCAGGCGCAGATTGACGCGCGGCTGACGACCCGGGTGCCGGAGGACTATGACTGGAACTCGTCGGACGAGGATGACGCGGACGTGGAAGACGAAGAAGTCTCTGCGCCTGCATTGGTGGCACGCAAGGTCCAGCCGAGTTCGGTGGATGCATTCTTTTATGAACTCTCGACAAAAAGGGAACGGGAGAGAAAAGAGGAAGCAAAGGCGATGAATAGAGGCGCTGACTTTGAGTCAAAATTAACAGAAAACCACAAAAAAGCCAGAATCGACACCGCCGACCACACAGCAGAAAGCACCAACACCGAAAACCCGCCGGCGCAACGAAGAGAATCCCACGAGCCGACCAGCGACGACAGCGACACGGAAGACGAAGAAGACACCAGGACGTTGCTGGGCGCCGTGCAAAAAAATGCGGCGGTTGGTACCACCACGAGCGCGGGCGGTGACGCGCCTCATGTACTCGTGGCACAAATCACAGCACACGACGTTCGCCGTGCGTTTTTTGGGCGCGCGGACCCTGGGCGGCCGTTTGCATCAACGCGCCTTGAGCAAAACGCCATGGCCGCCGTGCTGGCCTGCCACGGCAAGAGTTTACAGGTCAAGGTCAAGGTCAAAGAATACTTTGTGCTTACGGCGCAAAAGGACTCTGAGGACAAGGTTCGGTATGCGTGGAAGTATGCCAACGAGGATGAGCGCCTGGAGGTTTTTCAGAATGACCGTATCTGTCTGAATGATCTAGTTCATGACGACAGCTATCTGGACGTGAGCTGGGAGGGGCAGACGTGGACGGCCATGGTGCGGGATATGCAGGCCGCCATTGAGCAAAACATGCCGGAGACCAACTTGAATGCGTATCAGCGCTTGTCGCTACCGGCGGCGATGCACCAATGGAAGCCGAGCAGCGATGTCGATGCAGCCGGTGGTGACATGGAGTGTAAATACAGGAGGTTTGAGACGTTGCCTGTCGTGCCAGGAAAGGATATTGTGCAGGGACCCCAAAGAACACTTCAAGTCGATACGTTTGTGGAAGCTTTGAAGTCTTTACGACAGACTCCTGCGGTTGCACCAGGACAGAATGCGGCAGTCCATGCCGAAACGGGCGGTGCAGGCCCAGCACAAGGTGACCAGGAAGACCCAGAAGAAGTGCTGACAGATAACCAAGACCAAGCACAAGGTGACCAGGAAGCCACGGGAGAAATGATGACAGATAACCAAGAACTAGCACCAGATAACCCGGACCAAGCACAAAATAGCAATGCCCAGACGCCAGTAACTCCCAGTAAACAAACAGAAACAGAGACCATGCAGCAAGACCTCGAGGACATGCAAGACCGCGCGGCCCTCTGCCTGTCGTGGGATGGCGTGGAGCAGAAAAAAATCGACTGGGGCGAGATGCCGTTTCCCGTCGGCGCCTGTGTGCAGATCACCTGGCTGGAAGACGGGTCGTCCAACAAAGAAAACCGCTTCAGGCCCCGCCAAATCGCACACGTGCTGAACATTGACCTTAGCAATCAAACCGTATTTTGCCGGGTGGAGGGCAGCAAGACAACAATGCGCTTCGAGCGCGAGGGCCTGAAAAAATTCAAGCTTTTCCACGATGGCACCGGGGCTTACATCAAGGAATTTGACATGCAGGAGCCGCCACTGACAATCATCATGGAAAACAACCCTCTGAAACTATACAAGCAAAAAAAATTACAGGAGGAGTTTGTCTTTCAATGGACCTCGTTCACACAAGACAAGCGATTCGGTGTAGTGGTGGACGAGACCATCGTGGTCGACCCCTTTGTGACAGGCATGGATGACGTGTTGTTGGCGTTGGAGCACGGCATCGAGCACAGTCTTTTATTTCCAGATGAAAAAAAGCCAGCCCATGCACTGCTCGATTTTTTCGACGAAGACGTTGTCATTGAACAAAAACTAGCCTTTGAAGTCGAAGAAACCAAGACCAAACTCGATGAGCTCTTTACGGCCCTCACCTTTACCGAGCACGAAACTTACAACTTTCTCTGGGAGGAGACACATGGCCTGCACGGCGCCAAACTCAAGCAGATATACAACGCGCATGTCCAAAGGCTCATTGACAATTTGATTCGCAAGGCCACAGCAGGAAAAAGACAAGGCCTCCTCAACTCCAAGTTCTTTCAAGCCTACCAGAGTCACATGACAAGCATGCTCGAAAAAGCCCCGACCCAAAAAACGCCACCACCATCAAAGAAAATGGACAGGGATGAATACAACGACGTCATGGTGCGTCTTTACAAGAGAAGGGAAGCCAGATTCGCTCCAGCAGACTCCATTCATCTGCGAGATGACGAGGACGAGGAGGGCGACAACGAAGACGCACACAAGTACGACGTGCCCATGGCCCAGGTCTGCTGGTACACCCCCGTGGAGGCCAGCGGCATCCCGCTGTTTCTCTTCACGGAGCGCATTTCGCAAAAGGACCTCGGCACCAAAAATTACACTGTGGGGTCCTGGAACGCACCTGACCAGCACACGCCGCAGTTTTACATGGGCGACTGCTTGGACTACGGCGGCCAGGAGTATATCCCCACCTGCCTGGACCTGCCACGCATGCTGTGCGCCGGCAGCGACAACACGCT